>Ga0307513_10000098_pt1 | contig 126478 bp, 140 predicted proteins | sample 15_EM_MG_FD_202174 | JGI IMG/M metagenome (GOLD analysis project Ga0307513, IMG submission 202174) | Populus trichocarpa ectomycorrhiza microbial communities from riparian zone in the Pacific Northwest, United States - 15_EM | ecosystem: Host-associated > Plants > Roots > Unclassified...
AGTGGGCTAACACTCGGAGGCAGTCGGACCGCTCGGATATTAACTATCTCCACAAATAGGAAGTGCTTCCGGTGATGTCTCTCCAACTACATCTGCATGAGCGAAAGCCCTTTCCTATCGGTAGCATGTCAGTGGCCGACTGACATGCCCACCGTAGAGATAATATCCATTGGGACTCACTGGCCCAGCGGTGGTTTCGTCTATACAAGCTACGCAGTCCATCGGCAAATCTACTTGGCTATACTAAGCTTCTAAACCTGACTGCATGCTCCCACGATAAGAAATCTCCTGCTGCCTGACTGCATGGGCGCTACCCACAGTCAACCATGCGGGACCCTCTTAAATCGTGACATGACTCACACCTCTAGAGTCCACTAATAACCCATGGTAATGCTACAATTCACGGGGTAGCCCAGGACTGGCTTTGGGGTGGTTGTCCTGGAAGCCTTGCAGCTTCCCCGGTCCGTCCCAAGCCCTCTACTGTTAACCATACAACTACCCGGAGGTCAAAGTATGCCCGTAGGTCGTTCCCAGGTGTTATCCAGGTGGCGCCCCAGGAGGCGGTCACCCTCACACCCCTTATATATCCTGCGAACAGCTTCTGGTCGGTTGGACGGCCACAACTCATACAGTATTGTGGGAGCATTCCTATGGATCTCACTTTACTAGGAAGCACACAACTACACAGCCGTACAGTCCTGTCGCGCCGTACCAACGCTGGGGCCGCAGGGGGGTGTTAGGAATATCCCCTGAAAGTTACAGGAGGTTCGGACCACTCCTGCTCCGTCGGTAGTCCGTTTCGTACCATACGAAGCGGCCCTATGAACATCTAAGAGCCCCACTATGGTGGGATAACTTCCCCCTAAGTCCGCAGATGACTTTGTCGGTGAAGGTAGGGTAACTGGAGTACCTCAGTAGGGTAACTGGGTCCCTAAGGTAGGGTAATCAAGTTTCCAAGGTAGGGTAACTTCACCCTATTATGCCTTTATTCTCTTTGGGAGTCCGCGCGATCACATATAATGTTACCCCGGAGACCTGTGCAACGTTTACTATGTTTCCTTAACTTTACGCGAACATTTTCCCCGAAGGTTACCCTGCCTAGTAGGGTAACTTTCGCCTACCTAGGTTACCCTGTCTAACCCTATGTCACCAAGTCATTTTGTAGACACTTGAACCAACTCATGTCTACTGGTAGTATACTAAGTATACTGGCCTATCCTCAATATGGTTACCACTTGGTATACCATACGGGCTTGAGTCTAGTCCACTGTAGCTACCTATCTGTAGGGCCGTTACAGCAGCCCAGACGTAGTGGGCTAATCCAACACAGCAATAGTCAGGAAACAGCGAGAATAACATGAACTGTAGAAACAAAAATGAAAACACCAAAAGGAAAGGTCGAAGGGTCCATCGTGGCCTAGTACTTGTAAATTGCTTGAAATGGACCTGCATCCTCAGCTAGCGAGACATTAGCCACATTGGTCGGGGCAGGAGAGCTTTACTCACAGAGCTAGTGAGCAAGGACAGTCACGGACTTGCGCGGACTCCCAACGCACGTTTCTGCCGGAACTGCGGCAGACCTTGCCAACAGAATGGATGAAAAACCTGGTAGTCATAACCGGAACTTACCAGGTGTAGAGTATGCACTCGGGTGAGTTGGGGAGTCAGCAGGCGTGCTTGATTCTCGTCCGACTTCTTCAGTTGTCGCAATATCCGCACACACATCGCTGGTATGTGGATCCTCGGAGGGGGAATGGCTTGTGCCGGGCGTATCGACTTGTGTCGCCAATGTGTTGACAGGCTGCTCGGCCCCGGAGGCCAGCATCAAAAGATGCGCGGCTGACCTTCTCGCCTCTGCCTGCTCAGAGGCTGCAGACCCATGATGGTGACCCGAATTGGGAGTAAACGGAGACGAACTGTTTGTCGGACTCGTCCTGTCAGCCAGTTGCCAACTCAGATTATGCTTCCCATCGCATGTGTCCGGCTCAACATCAATGCCGGCATCGATTGCCCCCAGCTGGCGGGCCACCTTCCTCTAGGGTCCCAGACTTCCATCCGAACTGTATGGCTCATCGGCCTCTTGCATGACCGCGAGGTTGCGTTTACCACTATTATTGGCCGGCATCCGGGATGCTTTCTTTAGGTCAGTCTCCCGTTCTCCTTGTCTACCAGACCTCAAAACACGAGTGCCTAAGTTAGCACGAGGGACAGAAGCTTCCGTACCAGAAGACTCTGGCGCTGATTCGCCAAAGTCCGCCCAATTGATGCGGTTTGTTCTCCCAGTCTTTTTTGTGGTATTACCACTCCTGGTGGTCCTTGTTGAGGTGGTTCGCTTTGCCGCCGCAGCGGATGACTCTTCCTGGTGGCCATCTGAGCTGTGTCCATCATCGCTACCAGCGGACCCGTCATCCGAGGCGTCTGGAGGGGGGCCCCGGTTATCACGTCGAGCAAACCTAAGCTCACGGGGAGGAGGAGTGCTATCCTCTGTATCATTCCTTCGATGGCAACCGAAGAGCAGATCCATTGGTTCACTTGGCGGATTCAAAAACCACCATATGGGGGCAAGTCGGCTATTTGTGATTCGGATCATTTGAGCAAGCGGCAGCGGCTCCTCTAGATCGTCCTGCAGCAGACTTGTACCCTGTCTCGTTGTACCAATAAGCATACGAAATCCGACACCCGGTGCCAGGGTTTTGTCTATCCCCGCTAGCATGTTCGGAAACGTGGGCTCAGTTAGCTCCATCCAGTGAACATTTCCACGACTTTGCCACTGGATCTTGTCCATCCCGAAAGGGAGTGGGCTGCTTGGGCGGACTACGGATGGCTCATCTATCCAGAGACGGACAGACCGCGGACCGGCGAGACCTGCAGGAGCTGTATTAGCATATATGGTACATCTTTATTGCGGACCCTTGGGGATAACTTACGATCATTTCTGGCGGGGGTGGGGTCCGCAACCTGAACAGGGGCAACGGGTGCTCTCAACATGTCTCCTAAGATACCCTGATGTTTTTTTACTATGCCCTTTAGCAAAAAGTCGAGGCATTCGGTAAAACATTCCCCTCGAGGGTTATTAGCCTGCCAGAGTCCCGATCTCAGGCTAACAGGCCGGAGGGTAAGAGCATGTGCCTGGATTGCCGCCCATTTTCCTGCAGTACTCTGCTTCCACCCTGGGATCCTGTCTTGCTCCCTCTTACGTTTCATAGCATTTCGCCAGGCTTTATACTCCGGACTATAGGTTCGTGGGTGGGGAAAGCCGCAAACGTGCTTACACCAGGTAACATCGCGGTCGTTTTTAAAGGAGGCCGATTTTTCGAAACTGAGCAAAACCTTTGAGGCTACCATTGTAATAGTGATCAGGGTGGGAGGTGGTTGATGGATCAGAAAGAGGCTGCTTTTTGGGGGTGTTTAAATGGTCCCTCAGCAGATGGAGGATGGCCGCTAGTAGATGCTGGTACTTTTGAGGATGAAGGATTGTGGAAAATCTGAAAATAATAGAGCGGGCCTGGCGGACGGTAAAGCGAGTTCTGGGGATGGTAATGGCTGTGAAAAGGTTATTAGCTAGGGAAACGTAGATAGGTAATCTGAAATGAGCTGAGGATACACTGGTGATACTGCGGACGAGTGAGAGGTTGTGCTGAGCTTTGTGGGTCCTGTTAGGATGGGCTGGCGGATCGAGGATGTGATTGTGATTGGGGAAAGGATTATGGAGAGAAGATGGAAGGGGGGGAAGAGAGAGCTTATATAGGCCGCACGAGGAAGGTTTTAGTGGGGTTCGCAGGATTGTACCCTGTACAAACTTGAATATCTCGAAAAGTCACATGACCCACCTACAATGACGATAGGTTTCACATAAGGTTTTAAGCCGCAATGGAGCCGCATGGGAGCCGCGACCCATTAGCCAAGGCCCTCCCATACTCTCAACAAAGAACAGGTTTTACAAGTTAAACCCTGAATAACGGTTGGCAGCTTGAATATCTGGACCCGTTCGTCATCCAACTAAACAAACTTGAAATTTCCCGATTTACCTCTTGAAAGAAACCTACCCTTCGCTTTGAAAGACTGAGTCCACTGCAGCCGCTCAGCCCATCCGCTTACACATCCGCTAGACTACTTGAAAGAGAAACACCACACACGATGACCTCAAAGACCACAAAGTGTCCTTATTGCAGGCGACGTTATCAACAAGCCGCTGCATACGAAAACCACCTTCAGACAATCATCTTGATATTGTTCTTTCCCTCAGCGCGATTGCGGACGCGACTTCCATGGGACCTTCTTTGGTTCGTGATGAACTTGAAAACCTGACCGACTCAGACTACGAATCTGATTGCAGGCTCGAGATCCCAGATTTCCATACAGTAAGTTGTGAGATAGATGATATGCAGAATGATTCAGACACGGAAGACGTTTCCCACCCACCGGTCCCCGTACGCCCTTCGGGTTAAGAAACAATTCCCGGTGCCGGCAGACCACTCGGCGCAGTTGCTGGCTATACAGAGCTCAACAAGGCCATGACCGATGACCCTTGGAGCCCTTTCTGATCTGAAAACGACTTGAATTTGGCAAGCTGGTTTGTCCGGAGCAAGGTACCCAAGTTGCTGATCAATGCATACATTGCGGAAGGTTTAGGCGGTACGGATAGCAGATCATTCCGGTCCACCTATACCTTGTGACAATACCTCGACATACTGGACCCATTTCGTGAATACTTGGTGTGGGCGGAAGCCAGTATTGATGATGGTCGACATGCAACAACTTTCTATTATCGAAATATTATTGACTGTGTCCGCTACCTGATCCGTCAGGTCGCATATTGCTCAGATATGGTTTACGCACCTATTCGAGAATATGATTCAGGTGGGGAGCGATTATATTCAGAGATGCATACGGTGCACTGGTGGTGGGATATGCAGGTATGAGATAGGTCCTGACAAGTTCTTCGAGTGGTGTTTCCAGTGCTAACAGCCCATTCCGGTCCTTGGTAGAAAGCTTTGACTGCCGGGTCGACAGTGGTGCCCATTATCGGATTGTCTGACCAGACGCCCCTTACCAATTTCTCCGGAGATAAGAAAGCCTGGCCGGTATACATGACGATCGGCAATATCCTTTCGAGGACAAGAAGCAGCCCTGCTAAGATGCCAATCCTGCTTCTAGCATTGCTTCCAGTACAGGCAAAGTTCACTGGCAAATCAGCCCCTGCCAACGAAGCCCAGCGGCAGACCACCGCAGATGTCCTGCGGGCTGTCTTCGATCTGGTCCTGTCACCATTACAGCAGGTTGCCTGAGAAGGAACGGTAATAGATTGTGCAGACGGCAAAACACGCCTTTGTTTTCCCATTTTGTCGGCCTGGATTGCGGATCATGCTGAGCATGCAGCCTTGCAAGGAATAGGCAGCAAGTCATGCCCAAAGTGTGAGCCTGAGGTTCCGTGTGAGGAGCTCGGTGGGGATCCGCGGCGGATGTATCAGACCCGCAACTACATGCTATATAGAGAGAAAGCCTTGAGGCATGAGCCGGCAGAAGCGGCCGGCATTGCAGAATACTTTCAGCGGTTGGGCGTGAAAATAGGAAACAATGTATTCAACAGCCTCGACTGAGTAAGCCCCGTGGACCTAGGCAAGCCGGACCTCTTTCACAACATGTACCTTGGCTTATTCAAACATCTGATGGAATGGGTGCAAGGTTTCCTGAAAAAGCATAAACGGCAGCAGGCGTTCGACGATGCTTGGAAAGAAATTCCTCCTTACCCCGGATTCAGCTTACCGAAAAAGGCCTATTGCGAAATCACACAATGGCAAGGAAAGGAGATGCGCAATCTGGGCCGCTGTATTTTGGCGGTATTGGCGTCCGCATTGCGAAATCTGGACAGTTCTCAGTATCAGAATTTCAAGAGCGCTTTGAAGTGTGTTAGCGGGCTGGTGGACTTCACTCTCATGCCTCAATATCGCAGTCATACACCTGACACACTTTCCTACATGGAAAGCTACCTGCAGACATTCCACCAGACAAAGGACATTTTTCTTGAGTTCCGTACCTCGAAGGCTACCCGGACTCAAGCAAATTGCCAGGATCGGGACCTAAGGGAACTAATGGCAGATCAGCGTGCTAAAGAAGTCTGCCGTAATAGAACCGTCGCTAATCGCTGTCGGCGGGCTGATCAAGAGAGGGTTGAAAGGTCTGATCGGCGGGCAGATTTGATACGGCGTGAGAACCACTTCAACTTCATCAAGATGCACTACCTGACTCACTTTGCCTCCCACGTACGGCGTTTTGGATGAATATCGATGTATTCAACCGAGATCAGTGAACTAGCACATAAGGATCAGATTAAAGATGGCTTCGGCAGGTCAAACAAGAATGAAGCCACCCGACAGATCTTATCACACTATGGCCGCCAGCACGCCCTAGGAATAAGGTTGCAGACAATAGAAGCACTTTCGAAAGTTGAAGGTGTGATGGTGGTAGAAGATAGTGGGATGGCAATGCCGACTGTTCCAAGTCGCAGCGCACCTGGCCGGGTGCTTAAAGGCCGTATGAACAACACAAGCACGCTGACCGAATTATGCACAGCCCTCGATATCCATTATTCCAACATGATAGAGGAGATACTGCATTTTATCAGGCAGACTGCTGGGATAACCAGCGGTTGCCTGCGGACCCCGCCGAACTCAGGTTACTTCCTGTAAAAGGATTTGCTCAGCTTGAAATCCCAGTGCCCGACTTTCAGGAAACTAACAGGTTCAGATCCACTGGGCCCGCTGCACTGGAACAAAGGCATTCCGCAATGGTGGCTCTAGAAACGATTGGGTGTGGGTGTAGACTGGTGGGGAAGCGAACTATGGAGATTTAAGGGAACGGGTCGTGGCTTGGTTGCTAGCACTTTTCAAGATAAGAAATATTCTAAGTGAGGCCACAGCTGTCCATCGCCTGGCATTAGTTCGCATACTCGATCCGATGAATGGTGGCAGATTGCACATTCCGAGCGGACATATTCGAGTCGGCAACCGGATCAATGGTCGAGACATGCGAATAGTCAGTATAGGGGCAGTGATTGGACAGGCGCAGGTAATTCCTAGCGATGAGAAGCAATGGATAGTGAATTACAGGATTGATCTGAGGATGTTTAATGAAATATATTAAATTATTCTATCCAATTATGTACAGTATTTATTCGGCTAAGTTGAAACTGGGCACTTAAGGGAGCAGTTCGCGTATTGAGTGTCCGGCTTCAACTTGGCCGGGGGAGTACTACACGATCCGCAGGCATTTAAGGGAATGTTTTAAATAGGTTGAATTGTTCTGCATGAATATACGGCCAAGTTGAAGCCGTCCACTTAAGGTGGTAGTGCCCATATTCAGTGTCCGGCTTCATCTCGGCCGGGGGAGTACTACACGATCCATGCGCGTTTAAGGCAATGTTTTAAATAGGTTGAATTGTTCCACAGGAATATCGGGCCGGGTTGAAGCTGGACACTTAGGATGGCAGTTCCCATATTGAGTGTCCGGCTTCAACCCGGCCGGGTGAGTCATACATGATTTGCGGGTATTGAAGGGAATGTTTTAAATGGGATGAATTGTTCCTTATGAATATACGGCCAAGTTGAAGCCGTACACCTATGGTGGCAGTTGCCATATTGAGTGTCCGGCTTCCACTCAGCCGTAGGAGTACTACATGATCCGTGGGCGTTTAAGGGAATGTTTTAAATAAATTCAATTGAATAAGCGGCCAAGTTGAAGCCGGCGGCTTAAGGGAGAGACTCCCATAGAATGTGTCCGGCTTCAACTCAGCCGCCTGAGTTCTGCGGATGATTAATGCGAAACTATGCTCCCCTGCGGGAATGGAACCCAACCAAAGTAGGCGGTCTGCATGGCGGCCGCGCCCGGCGGCTTGTGAACAGTAAGAGAATTATGGAAGTGACAGTAGGGTGCAGACTAAGAAAAAAGCGACGTAGGATGGCAGCGGACGGAAGCGGATAGAAGCGGACAGATCTAGGTCGCCAGAGGTGTGAGGGTAGCAGAGATGGTCGCCGGACGCGCGCAAACGCAAGGAGTAGGCAGAGGCCAGTAGACGAGAGGATAAGGGGGCGAATACCAGGGGGAGGCACGAGGAGGAGGTGGGGCCGCAACAAGCGCGTCGGACGCTGTAGAGGGCAAGTGGGGCGTCCGGGTGCACCAGACGCAAGAAATGAAAGGCAAAGAAGGCACGGGAGACTCGGGAGGACCGGACGTAAAGAGCGGACGCTATTCGTCCGGAAGCGGGCTCTATCCGTCCTGATAAAAAGGTTTTTTTGCTGATAATGTCACTAAAATCATGTATCCTAGTTTAGAACCTTTTTGGCATCAAAGTTGTGAGCAATATAGCTGGACTACGGTGGTAGAAGATGGGACACCAGGGGATAAAGGCTGCTCAATCCGCTACCGGGATCTTAACGGGATGGAAACAACCCCGTGGCCTGCCCAATCCACAGTCCTAAATCTCATCAAACATCTCAGGCTTGATATGGAGAACAAGGTAGGAGAAAGTTGGGGGGGATAGGGAATATAGCAACTCTGGAAGACGCTTTAACAGCTGTTTGGAATGGAATTCCAAATGTGAGGCTGGAGAGCCTTATTAGAAGTATGCCGGAACAACTTGAAGCAGTATTAGATGCCGATGCTGAAGCGACAAAATACTAGTCTTTATCAGATATCACTCGCACCTATTCGATAGTTTAAGCATGCGTGTTATCATTATATCTATATTAAGAACTGTGCCCGACTTTTGCTCTCACCAAATTATTTTCACCAAATATCCCTCAACTTTCCTAATCTAGCTTATCTTACATGCAAATGTCCCATCCTATTTCGGAAGTGCACCACACTTTTGCCTACCCCCTACTAGTAGTACATCTCTGGGCACAATTCACCAAAATCAATTCTGTGTGGCCTCATCTGCCGGAACGTCAGTAAAGCCACTCTACCACAACTAAATAATAAAAAACTCTCAAGTTAGCCAGCCCCCTGGGATATTTCTTACGAAGTTTAGTGGCATCCAAGCCCCCTGTTTGCATGGGACGGTGATCTCTGCCAAGAGCAATTCAACATTGTTATTTTATCCTGATAAGTTTAATACCGCGAGCAACCAAATCAGATCACAGAGAAGGATAGTATTCTTGCTTACCTTTTTCCTGCCACCTGCCATCGCAACCGAAAGCAAGATCACAGCAGCCAGGACCTTGATACCATACCCCATATTCAGAAAACAGGGAATCAATCAAACTCAGAGACTAGAGGACTGGATGACTTGTGCAGCCCCAATCACAAGATAGGAACGCTCGTAGGTGAGTTTGGAAGGCAGGTTTGAAACAGGAAAATTGACGGTATAATAAGCTTGACTAGAGCGCTATCACTGTACCGGTATTAGTATATAGTACAGGATGCAAAGACAAGGAAAACTTGGGAAAGAAACTCCAACCGATCCCAATTAAGGCATCAAGCCCAAGGGTTGAAGAAACGAGTTATATAACTCCTCTTTGCATACAAAACCGCCAGATCAATTCGAAGCTCGGCACTCGAAGAATAGCCTTACACCTCTTAGCTGAGTGCATCCAATACCGTTAGTTTGCAAACCAACTCTTGTATGCATGTAGCAACTCTAATAGAGCCACAAAGAAACCAGAGCCCTGCCATCCCCAGGCCAGACCTTGGAATGACCCATGGGGATTTGGTCACGAAAGGGGAGCAAAGGGCTCCGATTCTATTGATAACCAAATATTCGCGTACTAATGACTACCCTTCCTATCACCTATCTTAGCCCCACAGATGAGAGTACATCCCAATATATCCCCCAAAATTAGGATAATATTCACCACCTTCCTTGCAGATTTGTTGACTCCAATATCTGCTTGCATGAAGATACTCTAACACCCCATTAGTGGTAGTTGGTCTATCCTAACAGCCATTTCAGAATGAGAATCCCAGAGCCAAAGTCTACTCATGCTGATGGAATGTTCTGAAAGGCTAGTAGCTAAGCCAATGGAACAGAAATGATCCTTCATGCATAGGGTATAACGGCTTGGACATATTATCAAGTCTCCTATTTCCTGCCAGAGTGACAGTGTGGGAGGAATACTCACCCCTGATCTTTCTCTCTACCTTCGAGTACTCCTGTCCGAGTTATTGTGCAAAACGAAATCCCTACCCAGAGAATTGGTGGCTGGCATTATTACCTGCAGGCCAAGGTTATATCGCTAAGAAATAATTGAGATTAATCCTTTGGATTGTGTCACATGTCTGGGGGCTGTCTCACTTGAGGTCTAGTTATCCTTGCGCATACTACCCTCTACAAAGTATTGACTTGCTATCGCTACTGTACTTCTTCCTTATAAGAGTTCAAGATGCTCAATATATCCCTGCATTGACTTATCAGTCATACCCGCCTCACCGGTTATCTCTGGGGTATTCTGGGAAGTTACCACTTTCGTTTCTGATAACCTTTTTATGCTTTTGTGGGTATTCCTGTCTCAGCACAACCTTTTGCAACACCTGGTTATACTCACAGCGTCACGCCCTGAAGATATAGTAGAACACATCCAGGCTTAGCCAGGCGTCCAAGAAGTGGTCATTTCTGTTTCCGTTATGTTCTCAATTGAGACTTTAGCAGCTGCATTCTGAGTCTGGATAAACATACCTGTTGGTGAGCACAGAAGATTGTCTATCCGAGTAAGCGATGGGTGTGTGGGATTAGAGTGGTTGCTCTATACCATGGGGTTTGAGTGTTGTATCTGGAGATCGGAGAGGGGGATGGCTTACAAGAATGCCTTGTTTTTCCCAAAATCTCTCAAAGAGTTGGCCGGTAAGGTAATGTTATCTTGCCCTAGTCCCTGGCAAACAGCACAACTCCTGTGGCTCTGAATGATAGAGACTTGCTCATAGGCGGCTGTGATTGAGACAATGATGTACTATTCTTCCTTATGGATGGTCAAGGTCACATTTATATCCACGTATTTTGGGGTAGCTATCAACATCTCAAAATGGCTGAGATACCCATTATACACCATGATGGCTATCGTCTTTGCTTCATATATTGTAATAGTTCTGACAAGTGTTTTTTCATGCCAGTCTTTTTCGGTGAATTGGTTAGTAAACTTGACCCTGGGCACCAGTCATCCACCTGGCCGTACCGTTCCAGTGCCCTTAGCTAACATTGTGTCAACAAAAAGGACCATTAATGATGGGGATGTAGTCCCAAGATGTCAAATGAGTAGTTTGGACACCTACACTCATGCAACTGCTCTTAATGTTCTCCCCGATCTCTTAAGTGCGCTCACGCCCGCTCCGGCTTTCCAATTACATCACTGACCAACCGATATCTCAGTTATGGATATGCCTTTGCTTATACTACAACGCCACAGTCTCCACCTCCGTGACGCCTGGGGTCTCTCATTTCTACTCTTTCTCGGCTTAATCTCTATTATCGCGACATCTATGTGCGCCGTAAACATACTACCAATCGAGCAATTCACGACGAGCAGCCTAGTCAACATTCGGAAGGTTGAGATTCTATCATTCAGCGAGCTTACGGTAGCCTTTTTCGCCGCCTGTTCACTATCGATAAGGGCCCTTATACACCGAAATAGAAAGAGGAAACGTCGAGGTATCTCTCTGGTATGGATCGCTCAAGCATTACTGGAAGTTATGAGCTAGAGGGCGTTATTTCATTAGAACTGCCAATTAAGCAGCTCCCTGACATGTCCGAGGATGAATTCGGTCTTGTGGGAAATAAAGTGAGAGAGCCGATTGGTCAATCGACACGAGATTCCGATATCGGGATTGCTATCTCGCTTGATGATGGCTAAGCATTTTTACTGTTTTCTTCTATTCAAACTAAACCACACCTTCACAGGCACTACTTTTGTTTCGATTCTTTTTTTTTGATTTAGCAGGTGAAGTTGGGTCTTTTCTTCTCCATAGTCTTAAACCATAATGGTCAATGATAATATTAATCTATTACCCAGTCGATCAGTTGCCTATGAACCCTTTTCCCACGTCTAAGTATCCTACATTTCTCTTTAGAAAGCTCACTTTCGCCTGAAAGTCCTGAGTTTTCAGGCTCAACTTTCATCAAACTAGCCTAGCATGACAGCACATTTCAGATAGTATGCAAAAGACCCTTGATACGCACTAACAAATGATTTAAAAGAGAAGCCTCAGGAGCAGGAACACCATCTCCCTTTCACTCACATCCACATCACTTCACCATGCTGTCTCCAAGCTGCTAGAACACCTAGTAATCGTTCTCCGCCGGCCATTTCACCACCGGGTGATAATCCATGATTTAACCAAAAACTCTTTCTAGGAATCGTAACACTGAACTTTGAAATTGAGAGCGATCGACCGCAAAAACCAGTACCAAGACGCCCCCTGGATTGTGGCGAAATTTCTTGCATTGCCGGCACAGCCATCGGCTCCCCCTCACCCGTTCTAAGGCCCCGGTACGGGGTGGTTCATGAGCTGCCTCAACTATGACCAAAACATCTAGCAAGTCCTGATTTAGCTCCGAGAAACCCTCCGATACAAGATCTCGCTCAGCTATATTTCAACTTATCTCGAGGATCGAGCTTTCGCGAACAACAGCAGTTGCGGGTGCCCCCCGCAGCTGACCAGATGGGAAGCATTAACCTCGTATGCTAACCACGGGGTGAGATAGATCCGTAGATACTACAGGGGCAAGGGGCACCCATCTTCAAGCGCTCTTTTCTGCTCAGCTCTGCTAATGTAAACCACACGCCGATGGACCTATTCGCGGATACTGGTCGTCCACATGTAGCACCGCTAGGGTGCTTAGGATAAAAGTAGTGAATCCATCCCGGGATAGTACCGAGGACGAGGGCGTGGTAAACGAGGAATATTGTGCGTAAGCTCGGTGTGAGACTTCCTAAAGAAAGGGAATTATAGTTATGGCTCCTGGGCTATAGGCTATAGCATCCACTAAGCAAGGACAACCCTCGGCAAAATCTCATTTATTGCCTCCAGAGCTGCATACGCACCCCAGCCCATAGCAAGGACTATCTACCCTTCTGAGTAAGTCCATTCGCCTAAATCCATCCTTGAATGGTTCACTCCTATTCCTTGCGCTAGCCACTCTTGGCCCTTGTGAAATCGCAAATATTATGCTTTAATATCACTCTGTAATGGGGCTCCTGCAGTCCCCATCTGCCAAGTGAAAACTACCGATATTGCGGATTACGAGGAAGGCCCGGTTTCTCCATTATTTGCTTTTATCAGAGGAATTCAATCCAAAGAAGGCAATGCACGAGCGTTCAAGTATGGTAGGGCCTCCCTTATTACTTGCATATCACCCTGATACCATCGTCTCCCGTAGCCCGGGCACTCTGCCGGGCAGTGCTTCAATGCCATTTCACAACTCGTTGGCAGCATTCCCTTGACCGATGCAGCCCATGGAACACGTGGGTTTATGATGGATCGTTAGCCGGTATGCAAAAAATATTTTCCCCTTCGGCACGGGATTTCTCAAGTAAGATAGTTCCAAGCGTTAGGCACTAACGGCGAAATTGTGGGGTTACCTTGCCCCAGATCTAACTCACGAATCGTTACTGTATAGATATCGAAACCGGGGTGCATTGTGTTGATTGGTATGGAAAGGGGCAGTTGGCGAGTTTGAAAACACTGCCACCCTCACGTGCAGTAAGCTTGAAAAGTAGAGCCTCAACACTCACCCTCAAAGACGATGAGGTAGGGGTAAATCCCATAGTATCACAGTTTCGACCGCATCTTGGATGTTGGAACCATCAACCTCTGGCTCAGGAGCGCATCGGCAACATCCGACACGCTCAAACCATGGAAGGATCGCACTGTTCCGGACCGAATGGCCCAGCATCCCTGGTCTATCATCCAGAATGTGACGCCTTAGTAAAATGTCTGTCTGTCTACTGCTCGTGTAACACCTAGGCATCCAATCTTTGGCACGCAGGGACAGCCACCCCTGTAGCAGCTCCCAACAAGACAAATAAGGACAACAACTCCTTTCAGCCCCTTCTCTCCCTCAGTTTGGTTCAATTCAGTCCAGTTCAGTCCAGCGCGCCGACCCCAAGACAGCCGACAATGTCCGAGCGACCGTTACAGCTTCTCACACTTCCATTCGACGTCCTCACCGCACTCCTAAAGTCGCTGGATACATTCGGTGACCTCCACTCCCTCATTCGCACCCACAGCGCTTTCCACAATGTCTGGAGGGCGAATACCCAGGGCGTAAGCCGGGAGATTTCCCTGCGACAATTTGCGCCATGGGCCGACGCTATTGCAGCCCTGCGTTCTATTGATGGCAAAAAATCGGACGAAAAGAGCCACGACGAAGAGAAGTCGGGCTCGCGAGAGCCTCCACTCTTCACTCTTCGTGGCGAGAGCCTCTATGCAGGAGACATCAAGAGAATGATCGAAGACGCAGGGCGGATCAAGGGAATCGTGAATCGTAATGGACTGAGAGACTTCAAATTATCCCTTGTATCGGCGCGCTTCGGGCGGCCGACGGCATCCGAGCGCTTTCGCTCCGACCGCGCGCTGTACCGCATCGCTACGTACTCACAGAAGATGGCGAAAGATCGCCAGGGTTGGAGGGTACCCAACTGCCTCGAGCGTGACTTGGCGCAGCTCTCCCTGGTCGAGCTCACGGAGATCCACAAAGCCATGGAAATATTTGTCCGGATCTTTGAGAATCCGGCCTTCGGGGCAGGTATGGGCAGCCAAATTGGCACGAAGATCTGCATGGCGGTGAACTTTACCGTTGCCAAGAAGCTTCGGAATTTGTGGGAAGACCCGGCCTGTGGGGTCGGAAAGGAGAAGGTGCGGAGTTTAAAGAGGCTATTGGATAGATACGCTCTTCTGGATATGGCTATTGGCTATAAGTACGAGATGAACGCCTTGGAGAAAAGGTTATCGGTATCCTGAGAAGATACGGTGCGTATGATACTTGCGTCTTGCTACACGCTAATTCCTACTGAACAAAAATACCTAGATGGTGCCTGGGGGATATTGAAGTAAAATGTGCGGAAGTAAACCGGGGCAAGGCCGTGGTAGAGGGGCGGCGGCGAATGCTAGCACTAAGCTGAAAGTAAACATCCGTTCAAGATCCAAAAAAGCAACCCTAGCTCTAAAGACATTTGCAGGGGAAACGATAATAATAAAAAATTGCGTGGTTCTGGCTTGGAGTTTTTGTGTAGTTTCATTTTCAATTCTAGGGGTTGGGGGGATATATGCAGACATATAGGCATTTTACATTGCACAACTGCGCCGCTGCTACCATATGTCCGTGTATATAGCATTGGTCCACTCAGTGAGAATCACGTCCCACTAACAAGGCCAATGACAGTACACTAGCCAAGCCTACCCTTACCAAAACACTAGTCAACTCGGGAGGTAAGAGAACTATTGTATTTATTCCCCCGCACTCGAGTACTACTTACAACTAAAACCATTCAGCCCCGGGGTCGAAAAGGCTTGTTTCGAGCGCTAAGCCTCTAGTTGACCTATTAGGCCCATGCCAATAGGCGATACTTGTAATACTATGCAGTACCGGTATCGCGCAGTACTATGATACGCAGTATTACTATACATACTCCAAAATCCTCTACCTCAAAAAAATAGACTCCCCGGGCTGAATTCCTCCACCGCACCGCGATACCACAACTACAAGAGCACTTGGTGACTAGGAGAAGTAATAAAAAAATAAACCTAAGCAGCATTGTACTGTACAGTACCCATACTATAGGTCCTCACCTAGCAAGCACCAACTTGGCGATTCATAACGGATTCCGACGGTTCAGCGCCAAGATGTCCCGGCTAGCACCTAGACGCTCAAATCCTGGCGCGCCAATTCGTCCAAATACTTTATGAATAGCCAAGAATGCCGAGAAAGGGATGCCCACTCAGCCAAAATAAACTCCTCAATCACATCATCATACAACACCGGCACGGGAACAAACCAATCAACCCAGTAGTTCTTGGAAAACGTAAATTAGGTACCCACGATATGACTTATCGCAGCCCATCATAATAGCAAAATCCAAGCTCTGCATCCCCAAGACAGAGCTAGGCAAGTTGCTCCCCCCTTCCTTCGAGAAACGCCTCATCGGCCATCCGTAACAAGCATTTCCCCCTACTAAAAAAGACCCTGGTAAGGCTAGGTTCTCCTAGTGCCCTTTTCTTAGGATACCAATATTTCCTAAGGCTACCAGTAGTAGTGCTCATGCGACATGTTCCCAAGCACAACTCACCCGCGATACTTCCTAATAACGCGAGCGATATTCCGGAAGGCAAAGGAATTGGCTTGTCCAGTTCGCCAAGTTCAGCGGTGTCACTCGTAACAAGCTAGGGCCCAAGTTCGTAACCGCAAAAGACCCCGGGTGATAACCGATGATGGGACTTGCTCGTGCAATTTCCTCGTTCACCATGACCTATTATACTCCAAGTGCACTGAACTCCCAACTCAACAAAAAATAAAAGTTCCCCTACAAAATCAATTACCCAATTCCCGCACTTTAACTAGAAAGATGAAAAGGAAAGAGAAAAAAATCCCAAAAACCCACAAATCACAAGCAACACATAAAACTACACCTCACCTCTACTAGGACCTCCAAAGCCATCAATGTTAATACCCAATCGTCACACCCTTATTCTTCCACTTATCCCCAGTCAAACACTCCCCGGCGACAAACCACCCAACATCCTTCCTACTAACCGTCCAGCACTTCTCTAGCCTCTCCCCAGCCCTAACCGCACCTTCCTCCCCCTTAGCAACCCCATCAGTCAACAGCGCTGGCCGCACAATAACCACATTCCCTAACCCCCCTTCGTTATTCCCATCAGGATTAAAATCCACATGCTGGATCCCCGCGGCAGCGTGTACCTCCTTCTCCATCTCCACCTTATCCTCATGCGGCTCTTTCAGCAGCCAGCCATAGAGGGGCTTCAAGGTCAGCGGGAGGTCAGCATGTCCCTGATCGCCCAGACCGTTGGAAGAAATCACGACGAGCCGGGGCTGAGTGGCCGGCGTGGGATAAAACTCGGTGAATATTGGCAGGAATATTTGTATGGAGCGGGTGCAGATTTGCGGCGGGACCAGCTTTGGCGAGAGAGGGTTTTTGAACGAGGGGCGGCCACCTGGAGGAGGGAGGGTTTTTGGGTTAGCACTGCTGCTAGTTTTATCATACCTTTAAGAGGAAGGGGGGGGTAAGGTACCTAAGCTGAACATGACGGAATCCACTTCCCCAGCTGCTGTAAATAGCCTCCGGACATCCCCTGCTTCAAATGCGTCTCCTTGGATGATGTGAAGTAATGGTGAATTCGCAGGCACGCCTTGCGCCGAGAGGGTTTCCGCCGCGGCGGTCGAGTTCCTGGCTAGTAGGTAACATTCGTGACCAGCCCTATGGAGATTGAGCAGAGTCTCTAGCCCACAGCCGCGGGTTGCTCCAAGAAGTACACACTTCATTCTTGGGATATTCTAAAGAGGGAGAGAGAGAGAGATAAATCGAGAGATATGTGTAAGAAATCTGACCCCGGAATGAAAGTAAGCTTAAAGCCTTGGATGCGGTCTCTGTAAAGCTTATCTCAGAGGTTTGTCCACCGATAGATGCAGGTCGTAAGCTTGGAGGGGGGGGGAGGCTTTATATCTATGTTCGCAACTTGCATTGGCCGGAGCGGAATCCCTTGTCCGGTAGAGAAGATACCACCAATCAGAGCACAGCAGGCAAGCTGGTACGAGATTAGACGGACCAATAACTGTACGACAGAAGTGCAATCACCCCGGTTGTGCCGTACAAAGTCCGTCGGGTCAAATCCAACCCCGCCCCCAACCCTCCATTTCTACACCGCCGCACCTTAACTCGGCCCAACCCATACCGCATGAAGTAAGTTCGCAGAAGAATCAATCATGCTTGCATCACTTGCCGAGCACAACAAGCACCCCTGGAACCCGCCAAGCCCTGTCAGAAGTCTCCGTTCTTGGCAACAAAACCCTCCGAGCCACGGAATGCCCCAGCTGCCGGGCAGTGCATAAATTTCCAACACCACCCCCGCGGGGGATTAACGCTCCGGCCCAACCAGCCGCGAGCCCCCCCATTAGCGGGGGAGGCGGTAATAGTTACCCCTGACAGATGAGCGGATGAATAGATAATCTTCATGCGCCATATTCTGGCAACCTTTTTTAAGTTATACTTAGCTTGGCTTACGTGCTGCTGCGCTCGCAGTTACGAGCACGTGTAGTAACAACGGGCCACTCCAGGGACTTCTGACGACGCACTTTTCGGGGGCCGATCGCCGAGAGGAAGAGATAAGCCTTGTGATGACGGCACCCGCGAAAGTTTACTTCTCGCTTAATCAAGGGGTGGTTTTTTTAGAGGGGCTTACTCCGTACGGATACGGTCGTTGTTTCAAACGCGTTAGCCAAGCTTTCTTGCGGGGTGCGCCTGTTCCACTTACGCTTCCGGACGAATTGAACGAACTTGAGGTGGGCTCAGCACGAGTGATGGTTTGTGAAGTCCCTCTGTCTGTGCAGCTTTCTGATGGCTTGTCTACCATGCCGTAGTGGTAAGTTGTGCGCGCCTGTGCTAGTATGTGGGTTAATGTGGGTCGACTGGACTTTACGCTTATCGAATACTCGAGAATCAGAGAGCTCCTGAACCGGCGACGCGACCTCATAATTAAGACGAACCGAGGCTACAGCTGCATAAACCATTGCACCAGTAATATCACTCAGAAAAAGGGCATCTCGCTTCCAAGTGACTAATCGGTTGCAAATCGCCGCACAAGATAATCGCCGATAGTAACAAAACGAAACGGACTTAACCCACAGGACACTTTCATTATCATACTGTAAGTAACGGAGGATTCTATGAAAGAAAATAGAAATAATCATCCGTCTACATGATTTTAAACTCCACCGAAACCCCGATATTATCGCATAATCAACCGAGCAGCCCAAAAAATAAATAAAGGTATAAATAAAGGTATAAACGTATAAAGAAACCCCCTAACTGAGCCTGCGAAACGTAATCTAGTGGGAAGAGAAATCTAATAACCCCTCCTCCATCTAGCCAATTCATCTTCTTGGTTCCCCATCGTGTCTTCACTTGAACCTTCTGAAGGTCCGGGAGTAGAGAAAATGTTCAGATAAACATACTGTTGATCAAAAGCCGGCGAAGGGAAAAATGCAGCAGTGTCCTCCACATTTGGCATGGGTGGAAACATTTCGTCCGAAGCCTGAAATCCTCCAAAATCACCAAGCCCCTCGAACCCAGTCACTTGTTCACCGCGCTGGCCACGATCAAGGAATCCAGTACTGTTCAACCCAAATGAATCAGACAGTGGGGGGGAAATGTCCGCAACGACAGGCATTTCATCCTCCATGTAAGAAATCACGCCCTTCAAGTGTTTCTTTACCATCCGCACTCTCCGAGCAACAGCTAACCTCTCCATCTTCGTAACCTCAAGGAGCTTCCAGGAGAGCTTGATAAATTCCGCCCGACGGGGGAGCAGGCTATCTCGAGACCTGATATCATCTAGTGCTCTGGCGCATGCATCGATACCCAGCACCAACATATTCGCAGTGAAAGGATCGGTATTCGCGGTCGAGTACCATATCATCTTGCTCCCTATGAGTGCCTCTTCGGCTTTTGCGACTTCTGCCAAAGCATGAGATGAAGCGACCAGCGTATCAAGAATATCGTGGAAAGGGTGTGTTCCGAACCGTGGGAAAAGGAAGTGGACGATGAGTGTATGATAAGCGGCTAATATGACTGCCCGGGATCCCTTAGAGATGGTTAACGTTTCGGGTAGTTGCTTCGAGGCTGTCACAAGGATATCTTTGACTTTTGAGCAGATAACCGCCATATCATTCTCTGGGTTGAAGGGTTGAATATCGCCAGTTTGGTCTACCCCCCAATCGGAGACGGAGAGCTCATTCGCTCGAGGGAACAAGGCGTAGATATGTCCAATGGTAGAAGCAATGTGGCTCAATGCCCACAGCTCTCCTATCATTTTCCCCTGCCTTTGGAAAGTATTCCCTGAGGCTAAATCCAGCTTGTATATCATGGATTCCGACTCGCTCGGCGGTGGAAACCCCATTGCTATCGGGGACGGCAACATATCCGCGGAGAATGGTTTATCGAATTGCATAAAAGTCCATAACGTAGATGACAATAAGATCCAGTATATGTACTTCATCAGCTCCGCCTCCACCTCTCCTGTGTCTACCCCGTTGACCCGGCTTGTGGGAACCTTGGGGGATTTCATCAACTTGGTTACCATCCTACAGGCATACCCAACAAAACAGGTAGCGCGCCGGGCGCTAGTTAGGCAAATGTCGTGCCACCCAAGCAGGAGAAGGGATTGGGCTGTCGAGAGGTCGCAAGTATTTGCCGGAAGCTTTCGCAGGATAGAAATTCCATAGTTAAAGTATAACTCGGAGTGGGGATCGCCGTTGATATAAAGCGCCTGCGAGATTATGACACAAAGCAAGAGTGGGTCGTATATCCTGTTCTTATATTGCTGTAGGAGCAGAGTCTTGGAAACAATTATAGAGATGGGGTGGACTGAAAACCATGCCTCAATAAGCTCCACAACTCTGCTGGCGCTCATGAGATCAATAGGATTTTCATGAGAGAGAGGGATGCCATGAAACATTTCTGGTGTAGGGTCTGCCGCCAAACATCTGAGATAAAATTTTCCGCGCGACTCCCCTAGATGGAGGCAATCCAATCGTCCGTACTTGGCAGATAATATCTCCACAAGCTCTTGGGTAAGGACTCCTCGCATAGAGTCGTAGCTCATTACTGCGTATTTAACGGGTTGCTCCATACTAGGATCCCCCTTGGTTCTGCGAATAAAGGCTTCTATGGCTAGCTGATAGATGTTGGTCGAGTTTCCGCCAGGAGTAGGGTCGCCAAAGCTTTGCTCGTACATGGTTTCGAGTTCGGATGCGAGAGTTCGTACGCTAGCTGAGGGCAGGTCCGCGGGGCTGCTGGGGCCTGTGGGCACCGAGCCTCTAGAAACATCACTCCTAGAGTCATAATCGTGGGGAGTAGGCAGTATCGAGGCCGCTAGGATCTCCCCGGTGTCGGTACCTTGAGTAACCGAACTCTCCCTCGTGCGCTTTCTTGGTCTTCCCTTGGGCGCTTCCAGACCATAGATGCAATCGATATTTCTTTCACGGCAAGCATCGCATTTCTCCCGCCCAGAACAACGAACCTTCCGAGCTCGGCAGAATTGACAGCTCCGGCGCAGAGCACGAGTAGGTGCGGGTGACGCCATGTGAGTGAGTGAGGAGAATTAAATCAGAATTTTGAGCGTAATCCAAGATTTGGTTATAATTTAGCAGGGTCGGTGTTTGGTAGAAGGTTGAGGTTGATGGTTTAAAGAGCTTAAATGGGACGCCGCGTTCTTATGTTTGAATACTCGAAAGTGCAGGCCGTCGAGAAAGATGCCCTTATGCGAAGGCAGTGTATGTACTACCCTGGTGGCTTGGCGATTGAAATTCCGCTAATCTGGTAGAGCTTCAAAGGGCCTTCGGGTACTGTGTGATATGTACCAAAGATTAGTTCTGCCGCTGCGCTCCTGGCCCCAATGTTGGTAGGGCAGAGTGCAATAATAAGCCTCACTGATTAGGGTTGCTGAAGGAAGGGTTCCGAATTAACTTGATTGGAGCTCAGAAGCGACACCTCCCTCTACATATGCTTAGTCAATCCCTGCCTTGCTCAGGTAAGTCCCCATTGGCTCCAGCAGCCGACAACTAGTAATCACGAGCTAACTGACATTTTCTTCAGCTAGACAGCTAAGCATTCAAGCATATACAGTACGTGAGAAAATATCCCCACGATGAAGATGTTTGCCCGAACTCCGAGCATCGATAGAGCCGCAGTATCCCTCCAGGCGCACCCCGACCGTTAGGGCTCGCGTATCATCTTGGCGACAAAAACTCCTCTGCTCCCCCCCCGCAATTCTACCCCAAAAATGGCTGGTTTTAAGCACTCACAGCTTGTCTGAGAGCAATGTAGAATTGGCGAGGCCAATGCCATAGTGCAGGTAATTGCACAGACTTCCCGGGCGGGGATTATGGGGATTCCCCCACTCCACTACGAGGACCGGGAGCTTGGAATCCAGATTGGATATCATTGCAATGCATCTTTCGTATAGGAAACTCATAAGATTTCAGGTACCTTTGCCTACCATCATGGGCATTAACTAACAGAGCTTGCCACTTATGACTGATAGCACCTAGATAGCCCTAAAGGCCCAGGCAAGTTTTGAATTTTTTTCCCCAAACAAAGCTGAGATTTCGTGAGGCGAAAATGCCCATTTCTGTTGTAAAATGGTGGGATACCGACGAACCCTTGTCGCCAATATCGCACATCTCTCCCAAGCAATACATATTCAAAGACCGTTGATAGTATTAAAATTATTTTAACAAGTATACGCAATTATCGCGTATGGTAGGTTGGAATCTCCTAGTAGGATCGTAGGTACTATACAGAATTAGTTCGCGTGGGCAGAGCAACACCAGGCTCGTGTTTCCCGCGCCCAATACTCTACTCGAGTAAAGTGCATTTAAGGTAAGCGCCGTTGAGCCCCACTGCCCACACCGCAGCAGATCCAGATCGCCGGTAACAGCAATCACACTACATCACTCGTAGATCGTGGCGCAGCCCTTTGATCCTAATAATGTAAAATATGAATGAGCGGTGTCGCTACGTTATCGCGTACGTAGCAGACGTTGCGTGGCCCTCATGGCCTACCGCTACTTAACTTGCGTACCGGGGTGCCAAATCGATAAAGTTAGCATTTCCACCGTACTGGATTCTCACGAGGCTCTTCCCATCTGTGCTATTTTGTGCTCCAAAGAGAATGCTGCTACAGCAGCTGACTATGGCTCCCAACACAATACCCCACATCAATCAAAGAGGCTAGGCAACTCCCAAGGCTGATCAAGAGTTCTGGGGGTAGTGGTATCGCGTGAGCCATATAGTACGGTTTACGGCAGGGCGAGTGCCATTCAACTAATCCCTCTTCCTCCTGTCCACAGACGGGTAAGCGGTCGCTAGCTGAACATCGTGAAGGAAACTCGCCAAATACAACCCGTTCCGCCGTTCGCCTAGAAAATGGATGTGCGATCTAATTGGGATGGGTAATCTGACTGCCGATCTCCTCCCCCCCCCGGAAGCGAGTCTCGGGGGTGAGTAGGCCCGAAAATTCATAGGAGTCCGGGGGGTGGAGGGCGAACGGGGTTGCGCCGGAGAGGCAGACACAGCCCTATTGTTCCAGCTCTTGGGCATAAACACCACACCTTAAACGGGAAATCTCTAATCAGCTTGCGCGCTGGTTGCACAACCCTGCAAGTCACTCCCGTATGAAGGCTTGCATATCATCGCTGTGCTATTAGTCGGTGTATCCGCCACCCGCAATGTTTCGCTCGCCCCCAGAGCCCCAGGAATTTTGATGCGATCCTTTGACAGTCTACCCGAGGGCATACTCCATACTTAAGCGCAATACACAGTTAAGAACATTTGGAATCAGCTTAACTTACACGCCTATTGATGCTGCAGGCCCCAAACAAAGTACTGTGGCACAGATCACCAGCTGCCACACCGGTATCCCCATGGCCTTAGGCATAGGGTAACCCAAACCAAACCATTCTTTAGACATCCTCACTTCGGGCTCTCTGATAGCAAGTACCTTCCTAACGATGGAGAGCTAGTTCCAAAAGTTTGCGTCGGCACAGCTTTCATACCAGTAGTGCACCACAGTAATACGCCATTACCTGCCTCTTTAGCAGCTTTCTTCCAGAAGCCCTTTAACCCCTAATTTATTCCGACAACACAGCAGCTCAGATAATGCCTCAGTACCGTGGTTGACGTTATTGCCGGATCAGCCCAGGCACCACGAGAGAGAAACATCATCGGATCGTTATCGCGTGCGGCCCGTGTTTCACCACCCAACAGCCTCAATCTGCCTAAGGGCTTCCGTGATAAATAGTGACTTTGCGATTTCGCATCCAGAGTCAAATCCTAGTAATCTGGTTGGCCCGTAGCCGCACTTGCCTCACATCCAGCCTTTTCGCAAAGTCTCTAATAAACCTGCAGCGAATTGGACCACACCTTGGTAAATCGCAATTCGGCAATTAAATCCCTGGATACTACAAGCAAATGGTGTACTGTGACCCTCTAAGTCTTCACTGTGTAGAGGATAAACACTGGGCCAGCTCGGATCAAAAGACCCGTCAAATTTCTAGTTTACCCCTTCAGAAATGTATGAGAAAATTACCACTTTCTAGCTGTGTATATGGGCATGCCCAGGAACTCGAAACCCAAACAGTGTAAAGTTACCCCTCTCCATAATTGCCACTCAAGCTAAAAATTCCTCCGTCCATTCTTAGGAGTGTTTTCCTCAGGCGTAATTCCCAACCCACCTCGAGATATTCCGTAAGTCAGAGAGCCAGTAAGGTAGCCGCACATTTACATTGGATCGTATCTCCAGGCAACCGTAAAACCAGTGGATGCGAGCGCACGGAAGATCTAAACTATATTTACCAGCCAGGCAGACTTGCATACCAATACTGCACTGGTACTCCAACCACAGCTAACATTCAATCGCCGAATTAGCCTACCCTTACAAAAAGACCGAGACCTCCACTCAAGAAATATGCATAAGCATACCCAGTTTAAACATATGGGCGGCGGTGTTTGGACAGGTTCAAGGAAATTCTCACTGGAGTCAACCCGACTTTTGCTTAGATTAGATTATACGGGTATGGATGACGCTCCACCACGAGCTGTGTCGCCTAATCCTTAAAAGAAGCCCTTCTTTACCGCCCGATACAAGTATAAGCAACGTCAGGAGAGACCCAGAAATTGAGATAATGCCAAACTCTCATAATCACGGTTGAAATACCGTAAGCACTCGAGAGATAGAGGCCGTTACCAAGGGGATGGTGGATAAAATTTGCCTTGGGCTATACCATACACGGAAGGAAAAGACTAAAAAACCCCAAAGCGGACGGGAGATCAAACCTACTTTCTCCCGTTAATTGGCTGGAGAGCTGAGTTGAGTTGTCTGTCCAGGTGATCCAAATCGGCTCCGAAAATGGTATATTCTTGAGAGCCACCCCCTTGGCAACGGTCTCTATATTACTGAGTAGTTGCTCTATTGTTATTTGCGAAAGCTATGCCAAAGAAATATCTCCTCTTTTTTTCTTCCTCATAAAGAAGGAGAAGGAGAAGGAGAAGGAGAAGGATAAGAGATATCGAACAGATTTGCCGGCGAGCGGTCCGTAGGAAGAGAAAAAAAGAGAGATCTGATAAATATCCAGCAAAGTTGGCTACTGATAGGCCATGCGAGTTTTTGCGTTCCGTACTCTACTAGTACGTAATCACTCCAATGGAGGCCTCGACCCCTGCAAAGCGCGGAATGTACTGAGCTAAATTCCCCCAATTGAGTGGTTTAGCAATGTCAATAAAACTTGACCGTAATCCTTCCTAAGAGCCTGTTTGGCTACAACGGTTCCGTTGCGTTGGGCGACCGTTTCTGCTGTGAAAATGGCCTTCTGTCCATTTTGAAATTGAAACGGAAGGAAAAGTGTCATTTTTATGGGAGAACGGAAAGGAACCGTTGTAGCCAAACAGGCTCAAAGGGTTTTTATCTCTAATAGATAATACGAGTTTCTACGGTAACCTCTGGGTGGGAATCTATGCTTCTTACCCATAATTCACCGGTGCTTGCAAGTATTTGAGCAGCGGTAGGAAGCAGCTAGTGATTGCGTGCTTCTTTCACCATGGCAAGCGCTGGCACTGATCTGCCATCTAATCTACAAAGACTCACTGGTGCACGTTAGCCAAGCAAAACAGTATGATACGATACTCTCACCACAATCCAGAACCTCACACCATCAACCCCACCCGGCGCTGAAGCAAAAGAAAGGCCTGAATCCGGGATTGAACCGGAGACCTCCTGCATTTTCGGAATCCCAAAGCAGGAATCATACCACTAGACCATTCAGGCAGTTAGTTCTCTCACCGTTAACACCCAGAACTAGCGCCCACAGCCCAGAGTCTCAGTTCTGGATGAGTCACCGAGTGACCTCCTATGATTGGCCTTCCATGTAAGCAAGTATAACATACCGTAGAAACTGGAATAATTGGACCTCACGCTAAGACATCTAGAATTCCCTCCTTTGGATTACAGGGAAGAAACACAGCGAAAAATCTGTCTTTGAGCCCTCCAATGAGACAAATAAAAAGAAGAAAAGGGTCCAACCTTACTAGGAGAGGCAACACCAACGTACTAACGTAGGGTCCAATTATTCTAGTTTTTACGGTAATTGGGACGGTTTCAAAATTCATCGCACAGGTAGATGTTTTGGTATAAGTGAGCGCACTCCTGGCCGTCGGTAAAAACGCGCATCTTTCCCCTCTGTCAGGATCTACGACTACTCTTGTTGTCTCAGCGCGGGAATAGCGAGATCAAGGAAAATCGAAAAAAAACCTGCGAGAGAGAAAATGCTACTTAAATCCCTTTCGTCTACGGAATGATAATATACATCGCGAACTGCCTTGCTTAATCAGGAATTCGCCTGCTGTTGTGAGCGTATACCTGTAAAAGCTATTTATCAAGACAACACAAAGCCAATTTTCGTGCTAATCATGCGGTATCCATTTTATCGTCATCCTTGCTTCCGCTTCCGCCTTCCTCGCCTTCCTCGCCTTCCTTCTTCTTCAATAACGGGGTATTCTCGTCCTCCTCCTTGATTCCCTCTAAAGATCCGGAAGCCTCCCCACCCTCCTTCTTCCCTTCTTTGTCCTCCTTCTCCTTTTGTTCCTTCGCCAGCCTAGCCTTCTCGTCCTCCATGGACATTCGGAGCGCCAATGCCAGTTCAGGGTCCAAACTCGGATCGACCCCGAAGTCAAACCCTCCAGACCCTTCCCCTGTCCCAGGCCCTGTACCCTCTCCAGCGCCTCCGGAAGAAGCGCCCCCGGCTTCGCTCAAGATCGGGGTAGTAACCAAAAGGTCCGAAAGAAGATGAGGTCCAGGTGGAATAGTGGCCAAGTGGGAATTATCAGCCGAGTTGATGGCGTCAACAAAAGCTTGAAGCTTGGTGGTATTGTCAGTGTCGACCTCACCAAAGTTAACGAAATCTATTGCGACATTATTTTTCTTCATCTTCTTTGCGAGCTTTACGAGAGTCTTTTCATCTTCGACGATAGGAGAGCCGACAAAAACGATGATCCTCTGGCGTTGTGACTTATTTTGGCGATGCTTTAGCGCTAGCTGTAGAACCGCAAACAGAGTTGAGTTGATCAGCCCGAGACCTGTGAAATAACGAACTAGGAAGACTGGTGGAGGAAATGATATATGACGTACACCGGCGACTTGAATCCCTGTTGCTAGATGAGTTCCACCTTTGATTTTTGTATCGTGCAATCCGCTCAGGATCTTCCCAAAATCTGTGGTTAATGTAACCAGTACCTCCGGTCCCTTACCGCCCATGGTCATCAAGCCTACTGATGACTCTGGGTTGGCCTGAGTTTTCGCAGAGAAGATAAGGGACACCGCATCTGCTTGAGCATCGAAACGAGTTGGCCTTCGTGGATCAGATTTCTTAGTTAGCTCTAGGCTCTAAGGAGGAACGGGAGTTGAAAGTTTACGTATAATCTCCGTTCCGGCTGCTCTCGCTGTTGTCAACTCTGCAAATAGAAGGCCCTAGTTAGCAGCTGATAGGAAATTTGTGAAACTGACGGGCTCACAAACACTATCATAGTCGCCTCCAACATGGTTGCAACGGCACTTATATGCGTAGAGTGTAAAAGCGGTTTCCAAGAAATAAGATGATGAGAGGGTGATGATGGGTGTTGATAGGGATGGTAGATCGATAGAAGTTGATTGTTAGGTGAGCTGTGTGGGTCGGCGTTGGGAGTTCTAGTGGGGGTTCTGGGTATTTGAGCTTTGGGATAGGGTAAGGTGGGATTACCCGGCTTTGCGGCGTGCCAAGCCTTTGAATATTAGGGTTTGACTTTCAACTTTGCTTTGTTTACCTACACCCTTCTCTCCGATAGCAGAAAGGATAAACACACCAAAACGCGCTTCTATACCCTACCTCCTTTTCAATCAACGCGATTAGCCAAAACTTGTTATCACACATTTTCATACAAATGGCACCCCTTCGGCGGAAAAATCGTAATTCTCAATCCCCTTCCAACGCCCCTGGATCACCAATACGAACGCCAACACAATTCCCACGATCACCTTTGAAATCAACTTCTGCGATGACACCAATGAAGTCGCCTTTACGCCAGGCGCGCCCTGCCGGGATTACGAAAAAACAGAAGGCTACTATCATTGAAAACTTGAACTTAGAAAGTACGTTTGGTCCTAGGGTTACGTGGCGGCTTCAGTAAATGACATCTAATACTTCTATAGTAACTGAACGCGCCAGAAAGCTTCGAGTACAGTACACCATGCAAGCTCGCTCATTAAAACAGAGGATCGAAATGCGAATCAACAGAGTGCCCAAGAAGCTCTGGGGAATGAAGATGGGGGATTTATTAGCCCAACACTCTAATAAAAATAAGGAGCCGAAGGCAATAATGCCAAAACTGGGCCCTAGAGGGGCCAAGGGGTTTGTGGAAGACGTGAAAAGATTAAGGTTTGTTCATTTAGATGTTCAAATATGGCTCGGCACTTACTAAATTCTTGGCCATATAGTGATGAAGGAGGCGGCCAGCCAAATGCCCAGCCGGAACGACTTGTTGTCCCTAAAAAGAGAGTAGCTAAAAAGACTGTTGGCGCCTCAGCCCGAGAGAGGATGCCCCCACCTCCTCTTCCGGCGCATCCTTCCAGTGGACTCAGCCTCTCCCCCGGAAAACCGAATCTACCACCTTCATCTTCTCCTGTTCGGTCATCATCCCCAGCGCGGCCCTTGCCCGCCAAGAAAACTGTTGGACGAACAACCCGAAAAGTTCCATCGAATAGCTCAATTACTTCAGCGTCAACTCGACCGTCATCCCGTGCGACAACGCGCTCCTCACTTGAAACAACTGCAACCAGTGCAGGCAGCAGCCAGGATGCCTTAGGGACGAGGGCTACCAAAAGCTCACAGGCAAAGGGCAAAGCACCAGCGACGATGACGACAAACACAGCAAATACCGGGTTAAAGCGGGGCGGAGTCAAAGGAAACCCGAGTTCAGGGAGTTTGAAAGAAAATAAAGTGGCTGGAGTGAAGGAAAAACCTTCTTCCTCTAAAGTTACCAAGAAAGAAGCGGCAGCTACGGGCGGGAGGATATTGAGATCAAGGAAATAAGCTCATTTGGGAAATCTATGGAGTTTGGAGTCGGAGAGCAGAGGATTAAGGTGTTATTCGATTGCATTGGCCTCGGGCAGGCTCATTCCCTCGGGCCATGGCAAGGAGTCAGATATTCCCAGCAGTGTTATTGGATTTTGGCTGGCGTAGGATGCCTCCTCCTATATCTGCCCTTTCCGTTACTTGGGCCTGCCGAATGCTTTCTCTTTTTGCTTTTAAATTTGTATTTCATTTCGGTTGGCTGGTGTATTTCCCCTTTGACTCGGACAGTTGTACAGTAGATGATACAGATGAAATGCCGGCGTAAGTGGACTTCCGTATTTCGAAATTGAGCTTCAGCCGATGAATAGTATAAGATTATGATTATATAATACGATTGAGATAGGGATCTCTTGGCCCGAGAACTTGAGGCACAAATCAAACCACTCAATTGCTCAGTAATATATAATTCTAGTCCCTGCAAACAAATTCGAACAATCAGGCGTGGGGCAAACTCAGGCAGAAGCAGCGACATTGCGATGAGGTTTCGGCTTTACATCGGTGACGGCTGTCAGCAGATCTCCAATAACCTCAGGGCCCTTTTCTTTGGTCGCAGCCTCGATATCCTTCAGAGTTTGCTCGATCTCTTTCGTAGCTTCTTCTTCGGCTTTGGCGTTGGCACCAGAATGCTGTAATGCAGTTAGTTTGTTTTAGAACCCGTGCGGCAGAGAAGCGGATAAACCAACCTTGGACTCAAATTCTTTGAATTCATTCTCTTTCTGCTTTTTGTATTCTTCGATTTCTTTTTGAGCTTCGCTACGAGCATCCTTAACTTTTTGTGTTCGATCTGCGACAAGTTTAGCATGTTTCGGTGGATAAACACTGGGGGGTGGGGGGTAATGGAGGGGTTACGTACAAGCTCTCGCTAGAATGAGTATCGCCACCATCACCAGAGTTAGCAGCCATCAACCCTTCTTGAATAAGAAACAGATGTAAAGATATCTAAGAATGTCTGCTGTGGCTGATATGAGCTTCTACCTTTCTGAACTATCTTCTGGGCTTCCTTTTCGGCCTGTCCAATATACTCGTCAGCATCACCATCACCATCACCAATCATTCCCACAATAATCCCACAAAGCTTGGTCGTACGCACATCGAGGAGGGTCAGAATTCCAGCAGAGTTTTGAGCGGACTGTCAAAATAACTAAGTGAGCCTTGATATCCTTGATAGCCTCTAGAAGATAGAGCGAGGGGAGGGGTAAGGAAGGGTAAGAGATACCATGATGTTGACTTTTGTATGGCTCCGGGAAGTCGAGCTTTTTGATTGATCGATCTCAGGAGAGGGTTTTAAGAGGGTTTGTTGGAACCGAACGAAGGAACCAACGATCTATAAGCATGAAGGTAACGGTAGAACCTGCTCTTCCGTCTCCCTCTCATCTAGTTGGTTCTCAGGCGCCAAGCCTCACGCCCCTTGCAACCATCTCAGGGTTCCAAATCCCCTGGGTCTTTTCACTGCGAGATCAACGATCAACAGTCTACAGAGGGACCAGTTCTATTTACTTCAGTCTCCCTGTGAAACGGTAGAAGACTCGACTGCGAGCTCCATTCCGCTGGATCTGCCCTACCAACCTGAATATCACACGCGTTAAGAGGGCTCGACCTTGTCTTTCCTTGGTTGCCACCGCAAAGTCATAATTTGTACTTTGTTTACTGAGTATTATTTTTTTCCCTCTCTTCCTCGCAGCCCGATAAACCGCACACCTCCCTCTAGCTGTAGTTCACCTACACCTTTGCGCGCTGTTCCTCCGCCTAGCTATATTTACCCCTTACGTGTGGTGGAAGCGGGACGGTCGGAGACGGTGGGCAGTTCGGGTCCTCCTGGAACTTCGGGACTTGTGCCGGCCGGCTAGCAAGCTACGATGGCGGGTGGTAATATCAAGGTGGTTGTGAGGGTGCGGCCGTTTAATAGTAGAGGTACTTTCTGCCTTTCTCCTCGAGATACTGGTATGAGGTTGTGCAGGTACTCTGAGCTAACGCTACTGTGTGGACGGCCTGTCATGCGTGATATTTAGAGAAGGATCGCGGCGCAAAATGTATTGTTCAAATGAAAGACAGCCAGACGGTCCTGACCCCACCCCCTGGGGCAGAGAAGAGCGCCGGAAGTAAAGCCGCAAAAGATGGTGGTCCCAAAGTTTTCAATTTCGACAGGAGCTATTGGAGTTTTTCAAAGAGCGATCCTAATTACGGTGCGTCGGCTTTGGTTATAAGATAGGTCTCTCTGAGAATGTTCTAACAGATTTTGTAGCGGGCCAAGAGAACCTGTTTGACGACCTCGGAGGGCCGTTGCTGGATAATGCCTTTCAAGGTTATAATAATTGCATTTTTGCTTACGGCCAGACTGGATCTGGAAAATCATACTCTATGGTACAGCTCAGTTCTGCCTCATGCTTCTTTGGGAAATTTACGAGAGACATCTTGGGAGTGCATGCCATGCTAACCATTCATTGCGGTGTAGATGGGCTACGGGGAGGAATACGGTGTAATTCCGAAAATTTGCCAGCATATGTTTGAGCGGATGTGAGTTAACCCCCGGTGGTATATCGAACCGAAGGCGATCCAGCGCTGACCTTACTGCAGAACTACCCAGCAAACGGATCCAAATCTGAAATGTACTGTCGAAGTATCCTATCTAGAAATTTACAACGGTACAGTTTTGAGTGGCACTAGTTCTACCCATGCGTGGCTTCTGACTTTTTGGATAGAGCGAGTTCGTGATCTCTTAAACCCAAGCACGAAAGGCAACCTAAAGGTTCGAGAACACCCTTCATTAGGCCCATACGTTGAAGACCTTGCGAAACTCGTAGTGAGCTCCTTCAGTGAGATCGAGCACCTCATGGATGAGGGAAACAAGGCAAGAACAGTTGCTGCTACAAACATGAATGAGACATCATCGCGTTCGCACGCTGTATTTACTCTCATATTAAGTCAAAAACGGCATGACGTTGAGACGGGCTTTGATACCGAAAAGGTTTCCCGAATTAGCCTCGTTGACTTGGCTGGGTCTGAGAGAGCTACGTCTACTGGTGCCACCGGTGCAAGACTAAAGGAGGGAGCCGAAATCAACAGGTCCTTGTCCACACTGGGCCGTGTGATTGCAGCTCTGGCAGATCTATCCTCAGGGAAGAAAAAGAATGCAAACATGGTTCCCTATCGGGACTCTATCTTGACTTGGTTACTTAAAGATTCTCTCGGCGGTAATAGTATGACAGCCATGATAGCAGCTATCTCACCGGCTGATATCAATTTCGATGAAACCCTTTCTACCCTTAGATATGCCGATTCAGCCAAGAGAATCAAGAATCACGCGGTCGTGAACGAGGATCCAAATGCCAGAATGATTCGAGAGCTCAAGGAAGAACTACAACAATTGAGACAGAAGCTATCTGGTGGCGGTTCGATGCCGGAAGAGAACTACGCCCCAGATACGCCGCTTGAAAAACAAATTGTCACCATTACTACTCCTGATGGACAGGTGAAGAAGGTTTCGAAAGCCGAGATCGCAGAGCAATTGAATGCGTCCGAGAAGTTGCTAGGCGATTTGAACCAAACCTGGGAAGAAAGGTTGGAGAAGACGCAACAAATCCACAAAGAGCGCGAAGCAGCATTAGAGGAGCTGGGAATTAGCATAGAAAAAGGGTTTATCGGGCTTTCGACCCCAAAGAAGATTCCTCATCTCGTCAATCTCAGGTTGGCGATTCTCCTCATCTCTATTCGCAAGATAGCTTACCTATCCTAGTGACGATCCACTCTTGGCCGAATGTCTAGTCTACAATATCAAATCGGGAACGACATTAGTTGGAAACGTCGAAACTTCCACCACTGCTCAAATTCGTCTGAATGGCTCAAAGATTCTAACTGACCACTGCCGATTTGAAAACGAAAACGGTGTCGTCACACTAATTCCTAATCAAAAGGCTGCTGTCATGGTCAACGGGCTGAGGATTGACGGCCCCAGAAGGTTACGGACAGGTTATCGCATTATCTTAGGCGATTTCCATATATTCAGATTCAACCACCCGCAAGAGGCCCGCGCAGAAAGAGACAAGCTAAGGCAATCTGCCACAATGAATTCTGACCACCGTCACTCATTAAGCAATGGAATCACTATAGATGTATTAGAGAGGGCTGAATCTGAGACAAATGGCAGCAGGCCGGATTCTCCGGCTATGGTTCCAGCCAGCCGCGACATAGATTGGTCATTTGCTCAGAGGGAAGCAGAGGAGATGAGACACCGGAGTATTCGCAGGGGACGTCCCGATAGTCGCCTAGATTCAATAGACGATGAAACCGAATCTGTCATGTCTTTCCCGGGGATTCGAGAAAAATATGCCTCTGTCACCACCTTGGACGAACTCTCACTCGATACGGTGATTACTATGCCGGGGACTCCTCAGCAGGGCGAAGGTGAGGAGAGACTTAGACTCATAAAAGATGAGATGCAAGCCCAATTGGAGAAACAGAAAGAAGAGTATCAACAAAAGCTCAAAGCTACCGAGGAAGCACATGTCGAGATTGAGGAGATCAAAGCTGAGAGGGTCAAAATGCAGGAAAGGCTTGAATTGGCTAAGAAAGAGATGCAAGAGAAGCTGGAATTACAACGGAAGGAGTATGAAAGCCGACTCGAAGAGATATCGCTTTCTCCAAAGATCAGAGACCCTGAAGATGGTCTAACAGATATGGAAAAGAAGTTGGCCAGGTTCGCATTTGATCATTGGCGTAAGCGAAGGTATGTACGGATGGCAGAGTCAATACTACAACATGCTGCGATCTTGAAGGAGGCACAGATAATGAGCAATGAGATGGAGAAGTCCGTGGTATTCCAATTCACAATTGTGGACGAAGGCCACACATTTCAGTCGAGTTACGATTTAGTATTGAACGGGGTATCAGCTGAAGACGACGAGTTCCTTGACATGGCACGAAAACCCTGCGTCGGCGTCCGTGTGATGGATTTTGAGACCAATGTCGTTCATCTTTGGTCTTTGGAAAAACTGCAGAACCGTGTGGGCCAGATGAGACAAATTTACCAATACCTAGATAGGCCGGAGTATCTGCAGGTAAGACCACCTCCGGCTCCTTGGTATTGCCGCCTTCTTTTTACTAAACCTCTTGCGAAGCACCTCCGCCCCAGAGACCCGTTTTCAGAGCCAACCCCCCAGCAATACTCGTTGATTGGAGACGTTGATGTTCCCTTGACAGCAATATTCGAGTCACGCTCTCAGGATTTCGTACTCGATATCATATCTCCCCACACGGCAAGTGTGGTCGGAATCATCAAACTTGCGCTAGAACCTTCATCGGCAGAAGCACCCTCATCGACTCTCAAATTTAACGTTGTGATGCGAGAACTCCAGGGTTTTGCCGAACGGGAGGGAACATCAGTCCATGCTCAAATGTTCATACCCGGCATATCCGACGAGAGCGGTGCCACTACAACTGGTATGATGGCCGATTTTGACGAAGGGCCAGTGAAATTTGGAAGTACACATCCCATGAGTATGCCCCTCGGAGCTCCACTGAGAAATACTGCTCTTCGCGTGGCTATATTCGCAAAAATCACAAGCATGCATCTCGAGAAACTTATCAGTTGGGACGACATGCGAGACCACAAACCGACGTCACCACAAAAAAAACGAAACGCTCGACTGAACGAGACAGAGTTCTATACTGAAGAGAAGCATGACGTTTTCGCCCGCGTCCAAATATTGGAACTGTCTGAGTCTGGGGATTATCTTCCGGTTGAGGTTATCCAACAATCTGAAACTGATCCTGGGCTGTTCCAGTTACGCCAGGGGCTGCAACGTAGGGTCCAACTTAACCTTACGCATAATTCGGGAGACGCTTTCCAATGGAGCGATATTTCACAACTTCGAATCAGTCAAGTACGGTTGCTTGACCCCCGGGGGAAAACACCCGATATGTCATCGCCAACCCGCGAAATAAAACTCAATACAGTTTTAGGACCCGTGGTCAAGAAGAACCCCGATGGCACTGGTACAATCGGCGTTGTCGCCCAATGGGATTCCAGTCTTCATAATTCCATATACCTGGATCGAACCACGGCAGACAAGTACCGTGTCCAAATGAATCTCCGGTGGAATGTGGTTTCCGACAAGTTATCAGAGCCAATCGCCTTTTCACAGGACGTTTTTTCACAGGTGCAGCCTAGAGTACTTAAAAGCCCCAATAAATTCATGCAGTTGTGGAATAATAACAGAATTACGCATGCGAGTGTGGGACTTTTCCAGTTGGTTGTTCGGCCAGCTGCAGCTCGTAGGGCGGGCGATCTCTGGAGAATGAATACCATGCACCGATATGTGAAGGGAGAAGAATACCTTGGCGAGTGGACGCCTCGTGGTGTAAGTTTGGTGAGAGACTTCCTCAGAGCCAAGAGGAGAAGAATCAGGGCCGCTGAAGTTGAAAACGCCAAAGGGTTCTTAAGCTCTTTACCAGTAACCAGAAATGTGACCCCGAAGCCCGGAGCGGGGGAGCCCCTGGCAGAAATGCCTCATGAGGGCCCCAGAGAGATTCCGCCGCAGGAAGATTTTTATGATGAAGCCATGGAACCGAGTGAGGAAAGGGGCAAAGAAGCTAGTGGAGAACCTGAGTTAACAGATAATACGAAGATCACTGAGATTATTCAGGAATCTCCATCAACTAAAAACGTGCAGGATGAAAATGGGGCTCTAGAAGACTCGCCGGATTGGGCACCAGAATACACACCAGCAGAGACTCCGGCAGGAAGCTCAGGGGGGGGGTCGGAGGGCAGTCCAAGAGAGAGCCGTCAGAGGAGTCCGGAAAGGAGCCTAGCAGAAACGCCGGAAGGGGCATTAGTGGGGGGGTCAATTACGGGTGAAAGTGCTGCCCTGAGTGAAGAGGATCCGCATATACATGTACTACGGAGATATGTGGACTTGTGGTCCTCGTGGAAAGACCCCAGCGAGGTAGGCAGCCGATGTTTGCGAGTATGTTTGTGAAGGAAATATGCTGATGGAAAATGCCCACTCTAGAATATACTCGTACGACAGAACACGGAACCCCCACAGGATGCAGCTTGCTTTGCTGAGCCAACAGAAGCTGAACCTCCACGATTGATTGCTGAGGTCCGGCAGATTCCCAAAAGGTTTATTGATCCAAGTATAATTCAAAAATACACTATCTAATGTGCTCCCCTCCTGTATAGTACCTCAGTGTTGAAGTCAGGTTATCTGTTCATGCCAGATGAATCCAACAAGGCATGGATCAAGAGGTACTTTGAACTGCGGCGGCCCTATCTGCACGTTCACTCGATCACAGACGGAGAAGAAATCACTGCCATCAATCTCACCCACTGCCACATCGACCACAACCCTCATGTTCGAAAACTCCTAAGAAAACAGAACAATAATATATTCGCTGTGTACACGCAACTCAATACCTATCTCTTCGGGGCGAAGAGCGAACGAGAGATGATTGAGTGGATATTAAAGATAGATCAATCTCATTTTGACACCAACACCAGTAGGAGCAACACTCCTGCCGACGAAGAGAGGAGAGTGCCCTCGGGTTCGCGTTAATGAATATCGTACTGTGTCACGAATCATGGGGAAGGCGATCTCAAGATGATACGGCAGAAATGAGTGTTTGTGCTTGCGTTTTTCTTTTTCTTTTTTCAAAAAGGGTATTCAAGGCTTCTTTGTTCCTGTTTTTACTTCTTACAGAGCCGACTGTTCTTTCGTTTCTCAGTTTGTCTTTCGATAAAGCTTTAGAGTTCGGCGTTTAATTATTTCCTTTCTCCTGGGAGGGCTTTCTGCGGAGGCGGGGGACATACAACCGGTGAGGTTGCGTGTGGCACTCACTCACTCATCGTACAGATGAGAGGGGGTTAGGTGGGCGAGGGGAAATCACGCTCCTGATCTTCTAGTCAGGCTGGTTGTGCCATGATAAATAACGGAAGCAGTGTTTTTTTTCCCTCTTCCTTTTTTCTCTCCCCCGCTTCTCTCCCCCTTCCCATTTACCCTTTAAACGTTTTCAAATCAGTTTACTCATCAGAGTAACCCTTCGTAAAGCACTACTTTCGGTATTGTCTAACGAAGATGAACACGATGATTATGATAATAGTTATTACCTTCCAGAAGATACCCACTACAGTAGTTGCACTGTAGCAAGGTTTACTATTCAAGGTTTAGCCAACACATTACTACTATACAAGTACCATGTGATGAACATCAGTTATAAGACAAATAGTCCACCTATAGCCCACGATACCCTTTATCACATAGTTGCCATGTTCTCCCCCATCACAAAACCTGGCATAGCATAACATTACCCCTCAGCTCTCTATTCGTCTATTAATAAGCTGAGAAAGTACAGTATCAAGTCCTCGGCGGAAACTCCTTCCCTCTCCACCCCCGTGAGAAAAGTATTTCTGGCTTCCTCACCAACTCGCCGGGAAGCCAAGAGGGTTTGTGGCGGTGAAGTTTCCGTATAGTATTCAACCTGCAACAGTGAAACAACTCTCAAATCTGCAAAGTTAGAGGGGAAGGGCTTGGTAAATGGCATTGTCCAGGTTTAGTAACTTGTTATGTGGGCGGGGGCTTAGACGCCTTCTTGTGTTATGGCTGATGATCCACATAACAAACAGCTCCCTAAGCTCTCCTTCTCAAACCTCCACTTCCCTCTTTCCTACAAAGATTCAAATTTATCTTTTTCACACCGTCATACGTACCGTACCGTACTCTGACCGTGATTGTATCGTATTTTCTATTTTTCTCATTTTTCTCCCCTTTTCATACAGATACTCGAGTATACCGTGTCTTGTCTTGTTGGCGCTCGGGGCCGATTGTATACCGGGTTCTGCCTATCTACAGCTAACTAGAAGAGGAGGGAAGACCTCTCTATTCCCCTCGTCACAAAAACATCTACAAAGCATCCTTCTCGCTCTTCGTGATACCTTCTTTATTTTGCTCCACAAAGCGAAGAAAGAAGGCAAGGCAAGGCGAAATGACCTTTAAAAGCATATTCAAAAAGGACGGTGGTAGTGGCGGCAACAGCAAGAAGGACGGCGGGTCAACAACACCACCGCAACCACCATCACCACCACAAAATCCCGTATTCACCTTCATCCGCAGCGATACAGTAATGAACCCCACCTCGCATCCCTCCTCCTCCTCTCCCCCTCTTCTCCATCCTGATTACTAACATCCCTTCCCTCTCCTTTTCCCAGAACACCCGGGACGTCCTAAACCTCAACGATCACAACCACAACCAGCAACAGCAACAGCAGCAAGATAAAGGCCGCCTATCACTCGACCGCCCACACTCCTCCTCCGGACGCCCGAGATCTCCCCTATCCGGCGGTAAACTGAGCTTCTCTACCCTGTCCCCCCGGCGCAGATCCAATTCGTCGGCGCACGTGCCCGCGGACTTACCCAGCATCTCGAGCACCGGCGATAAAGAAGAGCAATGGGAGCTGCGGGCAGCGAAACTTGCTCAGAGCGGGCAGCCGAGTCCCGGGATTGTGCCTAAGGGGTATGATGGTGAGCAGGTGGTTGCTAATAGCGATGTAAGCTCCTTCCTTTCTTTTCCCTTTTCCCCCTTCCATTTTTATTATTTTTATTATCTGGGAGGGAGGGTTTTGCGGTGATTTTTTGGTTGGTTGGTCGGCGGGTCGGTTTTTAGTTAATTGGTTGGATGCGGATGGATGATTGATGAGCGTGCGTGTGTGTGGGGTACGATAGGATAATATTCAAGAGGCGATCCGATTACATGAGGCCGGAGGTATGTTTATGTTTAGTTTTATAATCCCTTGCCTTTTTTTCTTTTTCTTTTTTCTTTTTTCTTTTCCCCTCGATTTTATACGAAGACTTGACGTACCTTTCTATCCCATCCTATCATGAACACAGGTCTTGCGCGATACCCGCATGATGGACATATGTTTGGTTGATCGGGGGAACACTACCACGATATGATGGATGGATAGCTGGATAGAGTACGGTAAAAGCTAACTCTACGAAAACAGAACTAAAAAAGTCTACTGCAATCTTCGGACGTCTCGCAGATCCGAACGGTCCAAACAACCCACTATCTCAAGTTCTCTATGGACTCGCCCTCCGGTAAGGAAACCCCTCCTCCCCCCCTGCCTCCCCCAATTACGATCACCACCTAACAATGTAAAATACAGTCACGGCTGGGGCATAGAACCAAACCTCCCCCGCGCACTGACCTACCTCCAATCCGCCGCGCGCAATTCCGCCGCTGTGGAAGAGCTAGCCCTAAAGGCTGGCATGAGCAAGGGCGGGAGCGCAAAAGGCGAGCTGGTACTCGCGATATTCGAACTGGGGAACTGTTTCCGCCACGGCTGGGGCGTGGAGAAGGATCCCGTAGCGGCGCGGGAGTACTACGAGACGGCGGCGAACCTTGGGGATACGGATGCCATGAATGAGGTCGCCTGGTGTTATCTGGAAGGCTTCGGGTGTCGGAAGGATAAGGTTCGCTCGTTCCACTCTTTTTCATTCATTCGCTGCCCACTATTCGCTCGATTGGATTTTTCGAAAGGCAAAAAAAGAAAGGAAAAAAGAAAAAAGAAACGACTAGACGAGAAAGAGGAAGAAGGGTGTAGTAGAAAGAAAGATCAAAAGGGAGAAAGAAAGAAAGAAAGAGGGGATGGATGGAGGGAAGAGGGGGGGATTAACCGTTATATCCTTCTCCCACTTACCTACATACCCACATTCATACATACATACATAACACAAACCCCATTTCTGCCTGCTTTCCCGTTCACCATTTCGCTCCCCTTTCCTTTTCTGCCCTCTAGCATGGCAGCTACATACGCCATGCTAATGCCATGCTCATGCCATGCACCGCAACTCACTCTATCTATCTATTTATCTAAAATGCAGGTCACAAACTAACAGACCACTCCAACCACCAGATGAAATCCGCAATGTTCTACCGTACGGCGGAAAAACAGGGCAATAAGATCCTCGGAAATACTTGGTTTGTTTTGCTCTCCCCTCCCCGATCGATCTTAGAAGGAAGAGGAGGAGGATAGGGTATGAAAGAGTAGGTAATAATAGGATAGGGCTAATAGATATAATACGGTGGACAGGATATATAAGGACAAATACATGACGGGCGATTAAATATATAGATCGAATGGATAGGGCAGTGCGGGGGGGGAAAGGAGGGGTTTTCGATTTCTAAATTTTCTCCATTTCGATTTTCCGATTCCCCTCTTGTTGCTCATCGCGACTTGCTGTCTGCTTTCCAGCTTGTCTTGTCTTGTGTAGCGTAAAACAAATATCCACAATATTATGATACCAATTAAATGTTAGTAGAAGAGAGAAAAAAAATCCCTTACTTGAACACGCTATGATACCAGACCCAAAGCGTTCTATCTATTATAATATTATTATTAGACTCAAAAAAAAACATAAAATACCCGACCCTCCCTACAAGTACACCTTACTGCCCACCGTACTCCACAAGCACGAGTAGTAAACAATCAGAGTACGATACGATAAATACCGGTACTTCACCGGAAGTCACAGCCCCAAAGCCAAGACCCCCAGAACTTTCCCCTCGTGGATTTAAAAAAAAAAAGGCAGGGATTGGCGGGGGAGGGGGGGGGGGAACCAGGGCCAAGAGTACATTTTTTCATTCAGCCCCCCTTTTCTCCACTGAGACAAAAAGTTACAGTTTATGATGTGATATGATACTAGGAAAGGCAAGTCCAACGTTCCTAAAAACCTAATCATTAGGTAGTTCAAATCGTTCTTAGCTATGATATGATGATACTTTTGTAAGGTTATCATAACTGACCTTAGTACGATAACTAACTATATTTGGTGCACCCCGACCACCGGGGCCCAAAAATACAAGCGATCGCTCCCGGCCCCTAAGACAGGAATGGTATGATACATAACGATTTCACTCTAGCCTCGCCTCGCCCTATCGTACTGGACGTACGCCCTGCCCTACGCATCTTTTTCAGCTCGATTGTTGCCCTCTCCCCTAAGCGCAGTTTGCTGTGACCGATCAATTGATTCATTTCATTAATTTTCACTTCACTTGGAACACTCGAATTCAGTAGAAACCTAATATTATTATCTCTCTACCTTCGTACAAAAAGTAACCTTAAAGCAAAACCACTTGCCCTCAAATATGTACCCGCAGTGAGAAAAAAAAAGGAAAAACCGAACCAGTGATTTTTGTTACTCAAAACTCCACACAACCCTACCGCATTAGACGAATAAAATAAAAATAAAAGCAAATGCGTAAGGAAAAATTGTGTTCAAGTTAAAAGACAAGAATGGAATGAGATAGACATAAAAGAGATCGCCTTACTCATAACGTCGTGAAGCTTCGTAACTTCGTAGCTTCGTAACGGCGTAGACATCGTAACCTCGTTACCTTCGTGATTGGAATAAAAGAGAAAAAAAGAGCAAGGCGAAAGGCAGATAAACAAGGCAAAGCAAGGCAAACTCAAAAAGCAGAAGGGAAAAAAGAAAAAAAGAAAACCACCATTTCCAGACCCAATGTGTGCCCTAGACGAATTTACAAAAATGAAATGGTAAGGGAAAAAACAGAATTCGAAGAAACCGCTAAAAGCAAAAAACTCAAAAAGGCCACCATAAAGGGACCAAACCTGGGTAACCCGCCACAGGTATATATCCTTATCAAGAAATGAAGAAAAATAATATACCGTGGAGAATGTATGCGAGGAAAAAAGAGTTTTTAAACAAAAAAAGAAAAGAGAAAAAAACTTCAATCCAAAAAGCTCAAGTGAAATAAAATAGGAGCTAAGGAATAAGAGAAAAAAAACAACGCAAAGCTAAAAATCAAAAAGACCAATTTCAAAAAAAAGGAAACGAGATCAAAAACCGCTATGCCAACCCAAGGGCCTTCCGTCAATGCCGCCCAAATGATTCAATCAATCATCAAAAACCACCGCCCAATCTTTTCATCACAATATCTTCACAAACACAACGCCACCCGACAGGTAATAAAAATATACGGGAGGACAAATAAGAGTACACCATATATCACGATCAATAAAAGCTGCTTCAAAACAAAGGAAAAAGTATTGTAGAGGGTGTAATGTGGGAGGCTTATCCGACCGGCAACGTCTATGCATAGACAACCAAGGGAAGGATGAAAGGCACAGGATATAAAACAAAGGAAATGTCAAGCATGTGGGTGAAGACCCAGTCGATCAACTGTCGGTCCATGTAGATCACGGAGGGACGGCGATGAGGAGAAGGTGGGATTTCATGAATCCAGTCCCCAAAAATATAGGGAAGCAAGTACGCAAGGAAAGAGACGATGGCGTCAGGTGCGTTTGTGGGTGTCTCGGAGTCTCCATATTTTTTTTATTCATCGGGAGAAGAAAAAGGGTAGTAGGAAAGTGAGTTTATACGGCGCTGTCGCCATATCCGCCAGCCTCAACGCCGTCGGAGGAAGCTTGTTGAGCCTGCTGAGCCTGAGCACGCTGAGCGAAAGCAGCAAAGCGACGGACAACCTCGGCATCAACCTTATCCCAAAGAAGCGAGCGAGTATAGACATCAGCGGCAGTAGGCTTGTTTCGCATGGAAGCAAGACCTTCTTCCAAATGGCGCCGGTTTCGAGCAACGGGTTCGGGATCGCGAAGGAAGTTGTTCGAGGTAACATCGGTGTATTCAGCAGCTGTCAGCTGCATGAACGAATCGTGCTGTTGTTCAGCCGAGGGTTTGTCCAATCGAGCGTTCAACATTGCCAAAGAAGAGTCGAGTCCAACCATCTGGGATACAGATGATTTCGCAACCATCCAGGTGTCCGAGGTGGTAGAAACATCAGCAGCCTCAACACGCCCGGCTTCTATTGGAGCAACACCGGCATCCTGGAAGATGTTGTTCAAAACATCTGCTGAAGCAGACTGCAGCTGCTTGGGAATTGGTGGAAGTGAGGGAACAGAAGTCTTGGAAGAAGCAACGAATGCACCACATAAAAGAAGCTGCAAAAAAAACATTAGCGTCAACACCATATGAACAAAGGTAGGATATGAACTCACAATAAGCAACAGACCGGGAGCGGCAGCTGGTTTCTCGGCGTCGCGTGGCTGGACCTTCTCGGATTTGATCGGAGCGATGTCGGAAGACGGGATGGACATGGGGTCATTCCAGTATTCCGGAAGATCGAAGTCGGAATCAAGGCCGAAGGTGTCGCTAAATCCAGACGAGGTGGGGGCATGAGCCATAGGGGCACGGTCAAGAGCCTCCTGCATCTTCTGGACTTGACCCTCGAGGTAAGTGTTCTTCTTGCGAAGGTCACGGGTCTCAATAGTGTGCTCGCGAACGATATCCTCCTTCTCCATCTGGAGTGTCTCAGCCTTGTGGGCAATGAAGTCACGCTCCCGCATCAGGGTCTCCATTCGTTGATGCATCTGCTCCTCCTGCATCGACATGGCGTTGAGCTTGTCCTCAAGATCTTGGATAACAGCACTATGTAACTTCTTCTCCTCTTCCAAACGCTCAGTATGCTGCTTCTTTCGTTGCCGTGAGTCGAGACTAAATTTAGTAGGGTTAGCTATATAACAAGCAAAACAAAACAAATTCCAATTTGGGTTAAAACGAAACAAAAGGGGAGGGTTGAAACATACGCAGCTTGTCGGTTCCTGAGTAACCGCTTCTGTTGCTTCAACTCCTTGATCTCGTTATCGTCCTGAGACCGCGCAATCAACTGGTCAATGTTCATCAAGGTCCTCTCGGCCGGGATATCGAAGCGAGCATTCTTCTTTCGGATCCCATCTCGTCGCATAACATGTAGCGGGGAGTGAGCACGGGGAGCGGGACTCTGTGGCCTCATCCTCTTCTGCATGGGTTGCGAATCATGACCCTCAGCACCCGAAGCCTGTGCCCAATCCTTCTGAGCTGGTGTCGAAGGAATGGAAGAGACTGCACCAGAACCCTGGAATACTGTGGCATGAGGGGTGATGTGAATGTCACTACCAAAAGCACCAGCCGGGCCGGCACCCCCGATAGCAGGAGCTAGGTATGCCGAGCCATCTTCGAAAGCTGTGTTAGGGAAAGCATTGTTGTCGTAGACAGTAGGAGTGCACGAACCCGATGCACCATTAGATGACCACGAGCCGTTCTGTTGGGCAAACGCGGGTTGAGCCTGCTCAAGTTTAATGAACGGGTTGTTTGTTCCGTTACTGTGTTCGAATGTTGCTGCTGGTACTGGTGAGTTATCGTCTGCTGGACCCGCAGACAGACCCATATCGTGATCCTCAAAATCCCAATCATTTGAAGGTGAAAAGATGGCGTTAGTCTCAAGAAGGGAAGGTCGTCGTCGGTCGATAGGGGACATATCGAGGGCGGAGTCGAGGAGGTTGTTGTTGTCGAGTATGTTATCGTCTAGTATTGATGAGTCGTCATCGTCCAGCCACTGCTGCTGCTGCTGCTGCCGCCGTGTATCGAGGGAGAGGTTATTCTGTTGAATGTAGTGATCCATGTTGTAGTGGAATGCCGAAGCCATTATCGTTGTGGTCGTGTATTTATGCTAGAGAGGGAAGGGAAAGGAAGAATAGGATCAGGAGAGGATTGTGTGGGGTAGGAGTATAGTAGGGTAAGGTGGTTGTGGGAGAAATCTAGAAAGGTAAATAATAGTAAATACGGGTACAAACGACGGGTTTGTTGAAGGTTTATTTATTGTAAATAAATAAAAATATCTCGTTGAGGGCGACGGTCTATAACAGACAAATGGGTCGACTTAATTCACGTTTGCTAACTATCTGAGGAGGGGGGAAAACGAACAAGAGAAAACCGCGTTCCAATCTGCCGCTATATATTGTTCAGGCTCAGGTGGAAAATACCGAATGGGAATGGAATTGGGGAAGGGGGGGGGGGGGGGTGAACCAGTGTGGATGCAAATGTGAGTGGGAGCAGTGCAGTAGACTTGCAGCACAGGGAGGAGGACTAGGGGGAGGAAGAGAGAGTGTGTGAGAGGGAAGGGTTCGAATGGTCAGTGAGCTTTCCCACGAGTAAGAAGGTAAGCCCGCAAGAAATAGTGTGGGTGTGAGCGGTGATACTCGGGCTGGGATGTCCCCAACCGTTTACCCAATCCGTTCTCGCAGATTCGGGGGGGGGGGCAGCCAGTGAACAACGAATCAAACAGGGTCATGCATGTAGAGGTCCCATTTTCCAATCCATCAACCTCACAAAAACGCTACCCACCCGACATTCTGGCCCACCGGACAGGCATCGCGCCGCGGTGAAGGGAAGCGTCTCCTCTCACCCGCTTCACAAAAAAAAAAAAGGGCCTTTCAGTAATTCTGAGAATAGAACTATTGTCTGCGAAAGGCAGTGAGTGAGTGAGCTGAGGGCGAAAATGAGCGAGAAAAAGAGGAAATGGAGATAGCCCCTCCTTTGGCCCCCCCCCCGCCCATCTCAAACCTTTCCCCCACTCAACTCACAGAATCCCATCCACTTATATCCAGTACCCGCCCCCCTTGTAACTTGAGTACCGCAGATAGTCCCCTTCCGCCGCTTTGACTGGCTCTCATTCAATTGAACTTTCCCTTCACTGAGTCTTTCCTATCCATCCAGACTCTGAGCAGGAGGCAAATCATCGCAACGAGGCTGGGTCGATTGGTCGCAAAGAAATGGGTAAAATCCAACACCTTTTTCTCGCTGCCATGTCTGACGAGGGGGAGACGGGCATGGAGAGCCAGATGTTAGGTATGCTCAATCCAGTACTCACATACGAAGCAGGGAGCAAAGCATTCACACGCCCAGTTGCGTTACTTTGTTGCCTTCGGCAGGTCCACCGCCCCTTCCCCGGTCCCAAGTCCCAGTCCCTGGTCCATCACCTCTCACTCACATAAACTTGGATAAAGGGAAAAAGAAAGCAAGAATGACCCCACTCCAAAGCAGCGAGTAGGAAGGAATGATTGTCGAGAAAGTGAAAAAAGTGAGCGAGTGAGCGAGTGAGTGAGTGAGTGGGAGAAAAAAAAAGGCTCCCTGGTCCCCTCTCTTTCGCTCTCTCTTTACTCGTGCGGTACAACTACGGTAGTTACCTTTCTGTTTATCACTCCGGGTTGCTATCATAAGCGTCCAGTCAAGAGCTGTCTGTCGACTGTGCCCCAAACTGGAAGAAGAAGAAAACATAGCTCTCCGCAATCCCATCCACTCAAAACCTCATCCTTCTTGTAGACGAACGAAAGTTTCTATCACTCATCACATCTTCTGCAGCCCTCGTGAACCTTTTCTCCGCCGTGCCGGAAAAAAAATGAAATATAAATTTTCTATAAAAAAAATAAAAAATAAAAAAACTCTTGCTATGGTATCATAGCCAAAACCAGTCTGCCGTAACTGTAGCTTCCCCGCTGATCAACCCAACAAACCTAGCTTAACTCCATTACCATCTTAGGAGAATAATCGGAAAATATGTTGCCCTTATTCCAACAGTTATTATGACGAAGGCTACTCATTTGTCCTCTGACAGCTCACTCCATACAAGGTTTCCCCATGTTCCTGTCTCTCTTTGCGCACTCTCGGTGACTTGCGGCTGCCTTGATTTTTCATTTTTCTTGTCCAAGGGAATGAGTAAGTACTCGGGAAGGGGAAGAAGAAAACGCAAAAGTGAAGAAAAAAAGAATTGTTTTTGGGGCCCCTCTCTCAGCCAGCTACGTCTTCCCCCCGGTGCACCGTCAAGCATCATTGCGTGCGTCTTTGCTTGGATCAACAGTCAAGCAACCCTACCCCCGCTCCCTTGTATGTTATGGAACGAAAGGAAAGGGCAAAAAAAAAAGTAAAAGGATCCGGCCGTGGCGCAAACAGGAAGAGGGAATATCCCAACTGATTCTCGGGCTGAAAAAAAAAAGAGAGGGAAAATAGCAAGAGAGATTCCTTGGATACCCTACTCGTGGATTAGGAATGAAGTCTTGCACCAAAAGGAAAAGAACAAGCGCAGTGCAGTGCAGTGCAATGACAGGGAAAGGGAAAACAACCATGTCCATTCATGCAAAACATGTACCGTTACCGATAGTCCCTCTCTGCAAAAAAAGAACCTGGGCTTAGTGAAACTGGATGGTAATAATGGTAATAACAACCGCGATTATCTGAAAGAATAACGAGAAAGGGAAAAAAAGGAAAAAAAGGAAAAAAAGTGAAGCAGAAAGGTACAAAAATAACGATGAAGAATGAGTGAGAGATGAGGTAATTGGGTACGTACCAGCAACAGTTCTCAATAGTAGCCATTGATTGACAGAAGGGAGAGACACAAGGGACCGGGTTCGTGTCGGAGGTAATGTGAAGCGGAATTTTTAGAGCAGCGTCAAAAAGTCAAACTGCCGCAGGAATGAGGAAAAAGGAAAGAAGGGGGGGGGGGCTGAAAAGAGTAAGGTTCGTAAAGCAAGATCTCCATCCAACCACGATCTCGCGATAGAAGTGGTACCGGTACCGCCGGGTACGAAGGTTCTGGGCTCTCTCTCGCCACTCAACTCTCACTCGTTCCATCTCGCTCGACCCCCTCACAAACAAACAAAAACAATGTCAAACATGGGTAGTTACATTAACCGTAGCGACTAGCAGGTCACTATTATTGGGCGGAGATATACATGATAAAGGAAGGAAAGCGGCGGGGCGGGTAGCTGAGTTTTTAAAAACGAGCAAGAGACGAATGAGGAGGAGCTTTTCGGGGCCACCCAAGGAAAGAGAAGCAGTGGAGAGAGCACCTGTTGGGTGAGATGTGAGGGAAGATGTTTTCTCTCGAATCAAAAAAAACAAAAAGACTCACCAAAAAGGGAAAAAAGGAAAAACGTAACAAGCAGCCCCAAGGAAAAAAACAAAAAACAAAAAAAAAGTTATCATAATATTATTATCATGCCTTCACTGTCTGTCTACCGTACCCTACCGGTACCGGTACGCCAGCCTTGAATACAGCACTGTGCGAGTACTGTGGGCTCCTAACGACGTAACTTGTAACTGTACCCAATAAGCGAAAAAGCGATCCACGCGCGCGTGAGCAGATCGCGAGGGGAGCTGGGTAAAAAAAAGATAAAACGCCAACCTATCCTCCTATCATCGATCCGAATGGACGGTTCATCAATCCAATCCAATCCCTTCACCTCTCGACCAACGACAAGATAGCAAACCGAGAACAGGGCTGGATGGCAAACGCCTCGTAGGGTACCGTCGTATCCACCTTCTCGCGGGGGAAGGACGGAGGCGACAAGACCTCCGAGCGGAGAAACTATTCCCAAGTTACCTAGTCTAGTCATCCTCTCGTCGCAGTTCGTTGGAACCGTCGCCGTCGTCGCCGTCTTCTATCCGGAAGATATGTCTTAGGCACCCCAAAAGCAAAGCAAGGGCCCGAAAAGAGCAAGAGAAAGAAAGAAGAGACCCAAAAAAAAACAAAAAAGAAAGGAAGAGGAAAGACCACCATCCTCAACCCCAGCCTCAAGGAACGAACGAGATGCACCAAAAGGCGAAGCGAGGGAAAGCCGCCCTCATCGTGAAAAAGGAAGGAAAGCAGGAGCAGGAGCAGCAGACAGGCCCACCGGACCGAAAAAGGAATTTGCTCCAATGCAGATCAAGAAGGAAGGGCCATCACCTTAGCACCAAGCCAAGTTGCCGCAAAGCTCAACCCCACCAGTTTACGCTGCCGTAACCAGTCGGTAGAGCGCAGTACCGTACGATGCCGGCACTCGCACTGTAAGTCGACCCAAAACCCCCAATAAGATGTCAGGTTGGAACTTCTCCAAACGGCCTTCCCGCTTGCATGCCCTTCCCATCCTCCCCATCCTGTCCTGTCCTGTCCTGTCCTGTCCTGTCCTGTACGAGCACTGTAGCCTGTAAGCTTCCTTTAACCCCGCCTTCCTTCCTTCCTTCCTGCCTCCCCTTCCTCCTAACTTTTTTCCCCATCGCAGGCGTAGACCACTACTCTCCCGGAGGAGGAAAGAAAAAAACAAAATAAACATCACCTCCAACTCCCATTCCATCCCGCCGCTTTTTTCTTCGCCCCTCGGACCGGGTCAACCCGAACCCCCCCCGTCCGTCTAAGCAAGCAAGCAAGCAAAAAATAGCAATAGAGTAATCCCACCCTATGATACCGGTACTTCTCTCACTCGCTGGTAGGAATACGAAAAAGCAGCGCGGACTTCCAAAAAATGAAAAAGTTCCCACAAACCAGGACTCCAAGCGATTGGTTCGGGCACAACTCTAAACCCATCCGTGCCCCACGCCTTCCTCCCTCCTAGCACATCCACCCTAGTTTACAATTCATGCTCCCCATCGGGTTGGAGTTCCCTCGATAAGTTGATTGGGAAAGAGGAAGAAGAATTATTGTTTTTTCTTTTCTTTTCTTTTCTTTTTTTTCCCTCTTACTAAACCGCAATTGTACCGCCGCCATGCGCAGGAGGTTTCTGTCGTGACCTACAGTTACTTTTCTTTTCTTTTTTTTCTTTTCCTTTCTTTCTTTCTCTCCCTACATTGCCTGGCTAGCTGCCTTGCCTGTGCTGGGTACTTGCCTACCGGTAGGTGAGGTAGGTGAGGTAGGTATGAATAAATGAATGAATGACCCGGGATGGAAAGCACCGCAGGCGTGATATAATCTAATACCGTTTACCGTATAACAGCAGGAAGGAAAGGAGGGAAAGGGAAAGAAAAGTATAATGGTACTTGTACATATGTGTGTATAATAGAAATGCCGAACCCGGTGACAGGCATGAACGAGCACATGGTATGATGGTTTGAAGGCAAGGGAAAGGCGGGGGAGGAGGAGGGTACCGTAGGTATTATAGGTAGGTGTGTACCGTACAGTAGGTATCATGCTGTAGTTTACTGTTAGGAAACTCCCCCACCCCGTGCCTAACTACCTACTCTACTTACCTACCTACCGCACCTGCCACCATGTCGTCGGGTAACGCTTTCTCCTCTCAGCTGTTTTTCAAACGCTGGGGCAGGAGGGAGGGGATGACGCTGGTGATGCCGATTATGGTTTACCGTGCTGGGCTAGTACCGTATTGTGCTTGATTTCGGTTGCTATCTCTCTATCTGAACTTTATCTCTGTCTATCGGTACGTACTCTGAGGGAGAGAGAGAGGTCGGTAGGTAGGTAGGTAAGTTAGGTCATAGTGTCCAGACCGCTACGATAGTACTCGAGTACGGTACCGGCAGTAGTTTTTGAAACGGGGTACGGTATGTACGGGTGAAACATGATGTAATTATTGCAACTGTTAACTAACTAACTAGCTAATAGCTAGTTCGCACAAAATACTTACTGCTTGCTGCTACTGCTACTGACTAACTCACTCGAATTATCTACAATCACCGCCGAATGCAGTACCCGCTATATCGTATAATAGGTAAATAGCATCATACAATCGGGAACTCGGAGGAAAAAAGAGCAAAAAAACACGATAGTGGCTAGTAACAAGCAAACAAGGTTAACCTCCGAAAAAATCTCCCCAGATCCACTCTACTCCCTCCACACCCCGCCCTCAATTCCGCACTTCACTTTTACTTCACTTCACTTCACTTCACCACCACCACCACCACAATATCATACACTTTCTCCTCCCCACAGTTACAGCAATGTATGATACAATACAATACGAATACATACCGCCATCGAAAACCTGGCAAATACCGTACCGTACTTTTACCACCCTACGCTATCTCCCATACCGTAATTCCTTTTTCAACCCCCCCTCCTCGCGGTGAACCACAACCACAACCACAACCCATCGTGAGAAGAAGAAAAAGAAGAAGAAGAAGAAATAAACTGACGTACCCACCGAAAACTTAAAAAAAAAAAACCCCCCCATCACTACCTATGATACTTCTCCCCTTTTCCCCCGCATTATTCATTATTATAACTGTGATAATAATAAATAATAATTACCGCGATTATTATTATTATTACAATAACCAACAGGCCATAATAACATCATCATCATACAATAGCCCATAGCATAGATAGTAAAGTAAACAAGATATGGCACCGTATCATATGCTAGCATCACAAAATCCGATTCTATTATAGCAAATGGCATAATTATCTATTGCTACCGTACTACTTACTACTCTACTCGTGCTTGCTATGATGATGATAAGTGGTTGGAAAAGCAAATAACCATTATTCTTCCAACAAGCTGTTTGGTGGATGAACCAGGGCTTGACCGGAAAAGATGGAAGGAAAGGGAAGGGAAAGGGAAGGGAAGGGAAGCACACACACAAGTCCGATTCCAAACCTCAACTCGCTCAATCACGTATCGGACGGAGGCTTAACTTAATTCCTAAGGAGCCCCAATCCCTCCGCCTCCGCCTCCACCTCCACCTCCAATCCCCGTGCACGGAGGGAGGTAGGAAGGAGGTGGGGGGGGAAAAAAAAGTTTAAGTATATAATATCGGTCCGTCGATTGCAGGGGTGGAACTTATCGATAGATAAGTAAAACTACCGTACGATACTATAACAATGGTATGATAATATTATTATGATGGACGGGAACCCCCTCCCAATCTGTTTATTTATTCATTTATTTAGCCTTCTTTTTTTAAAAAATAATAATAATTGATAGATAGATAGATAAATACGATGAAACCCAGGAGAGGCTTAATTTTTATAGTACATTTTTTTTATATTTTGAAAAAATAAATAAAGTATCATAATAATAATTATATATATATATCCCCCTCCCCTCCCCTGATAACCCAGCTTATTCGGCGTTTTTGAGCTGAGCTGAGGAGGAGGAGGAGGAAGATCAGCCATAAACCCGATCTCAAGAAACCTTACCAACCACTTGGAGGCTGATATATACGAAATTTTATTCAACTCTTCGGAAGAGATAATGGAAGCTCTTGATTATCCCATCTCATAATATGATATCATAGTATATGTATTTCTTCCACGATTTTCAATGCCATTATGCCATAGGTCGACTTCTTCAATGTGCTTGTCGAGCGAATGAGTGTCTTGAGGTGAAGGTCGTATCATAGTGCTTGCTGGACGGTGGCATGTTACGGTACGGTAGTTGATAAGTTTATTTACCCCTCCCCCCTTCTCGCAATCGATGGTTATTTCCGACGTTTTCATAAAAAAGAAAAGATAAAAGGGGAAGGGAAGCCGTCCAGGTTGTCGATCACTGAATTTTTGCAATTTTCCCAAGTTCATGGTTTCCTCTCTCTCTCTTGCTTATGATACCCGTACCGGTAGTGTGGTATATTTACCGTTCCGAATTTTATAGCATGGCGTGTCGAGACACACCCGCTCCATGGTGGGATGCCTTTTTTCGTTCAATGTGGATAAAACGGCGATGCCCCAGTGTTTCGGCAGCGGGCGGGGATGGAAGGGGGCGGGCTCGTGCGCTTTTTATTATTTTATTTTTATTTTTACGATATCGGTACTGGTATTTTTTTCCATCGGGTGTAGGCCAGGACAATATTTTCGACAGTCTGTGGCTCAACACCCAAGCAAAGGGGTATGTATTGAAGCCTCCCCCATACCCCCACCAAATGTGAAGAGCACTATGGTAAGTAAGTACGGTTAAAGAAAGAAAAGGATATATAATTAAAAATTTCCCTCATCATAAAAAGACACTCTCACACGGCCCAACCCAACCAAGAAAGAGAGAGAGAGAGGGGGGGGGGGAAAAGAAAAAGAAAAAGAGGAGTTAAACTTAAACTAAACTATCTTTTTTCGCCTTTCGCCCAATACCTTCCTCCGCAATGTACGCAGACATCTAAACCAGTCAAAATTCTCGCGGCCAATGTACTCTCCCCTCCTCTGCCTACTACTACCCCTCCTTGAGAAGGAGAAGCAGCAGCAGCACCTCTGCGACGGGAAGGAGAAGAGGAAGCGAAAGTCGGCCCCGCTTTACTCGTGCTCGTAGTATTACCACCACCGTCATCCATCCCCCCCTCATCCCCCACTCCGCTGCTGCCGCCACCGTCACCGCCGTCATTCTTACTCGCCTTATTCTCCACCTCGTGGGCAAGAATTGCCTCTGACAAAACCGTCCGCTTGCAGACCATGCACTCTTTCGTGAGTTTATAGTCCTTCATTGGTAGGAAGGTAAGTGTGCATCTAGAAACTCTGTGCCCAAGTGAGCATTCGGCCACCCTCAGATCGGACCATGTCATTCCCTGGTCGCACAGGGCACACTTTTCCAACCTACTCGCGAAGCCTTTATCCCTATCGCGGATCTCCTGCAGACCCGAGCCGTCATCCTCTCCGCGTTCCATAACGTCCAGATCTGATATTCTACGGTCCGAAATTTCTAGTTCTGTGCGCACATCTACTTTGACTTTTGTCGATAACCAGAGGAATGTTTTTCGCGCAAGCTCTACGACTGGGCGGGAATTGTACAGTCCCAGAATCCCGATACATGCGAGAGAGTATATTATCCTGATGCTCAGGTTGGACTTTTCGGTCGCGCTATTTCGGGGAGCGGATAGAATGTTGCAGATGGTATGAGCGATTATTTCTGGATATTCTTTGGGAGGGGCGTTGATAAGGATAGATAAGCGAGGATTGGCGGGGTCCGATATTGTTTGCAAGCAGCATTTGTACCGTAGCGCGTTTAGCTCTCGTTTAGCCAAAAGATTGGAAGCCAGGGAAGCATCGACCCTAGCACCGTCTATCGATATGCTCTCTAGGTCCCAACCATTACCATCTCGGAAGTGTACTTTATCCAGCGACTTCCGGATCCTATCCACAATACCTGCGCTTCTGCCCCCAGAGCACTCGATTTCGAAGAGAAATGCTTCACTCGAGATCTCTATGGGGGTGGGCACCCGCGGCTCGTCTGACGGGGGCTCAGCCAGAAGGCCTCTCCTCTGCCAGGCGCCCTCCCACCCGTGGTGTGTGCCGAAGACTATCTTGGTCATCTCCTTAGATGCTGTAATGTACTGCAGGCTATCATTCGGATGAAAGCTGCAAGCCACAGCGATAACCCCACCCACGGAGCTTGCGGCGATGCCATATACCCTGGAAGTGCAAGTGGATAGATCATGCTCAGCCATGTAGTCTTGCTTTCTCTCCTCCAGTACGTTTGTCCAACGGGAGGCTATAGCGCGGAGCTCCTCCTCTTCTTCCCTACTTCCCGGTGGGGCGTCGCTCGTCGGCACATCTTGTTCGTCGCCGGCGCCTTCCGTGATGTGAGAGGTTGACTTTTCGCTCATGTGGCCGGATGCGGGTGTGTAGTCGATGATTTGCGTCCTTCCATTGGAACTGGCAAGGTGGAGCATGACCCTCGAGGGACTTGTTGAGGGAGTGAAACAAAAGCCTAGCAACCTCTTAGGATGAGTATATCTTTACACATTGTCATTATACGGGATATTACGTACCGGCAACATGATCCACAAAGCCATTCACAAACTCCCTGGTGGACATGACCTCCCCATCGCTGCTGATAGCGACAATCTTTACGCTGCGCGGAATAACATAGGCCAGAATAAGGCACCCACTGATCTCCTACATTGTCATTCCGGGTCAACGAATAAGCTCGCGGTTGTGTGCAAGTGCAGGAGTGTGGTAGTGGTAGTGGTGTGGTGTGTGTAAGGCAAAAAATCTCACCTCTTCAGCCCAAGCTATGGCAGAGACCAGATGAACGTCAGACATCGAGCTCCCAACAACAAGTCTATTTCCAGCCACAGCCGACAGTCTGCTAGGATCATGATCACCGGGAGGGCGAGAATAATCTCCCGACTCGAGGGACACGGTGATCGGGCAAATGTACACCTTTCCGCGGAATCCGTAGGCCAGGAAAGCTTTGCTTTTGTTATTGTCTCCTTCGTCGCCGCCTCGGACCCGCTTCCAGGGACCCCATGCAAGGCAACTCACCCACGTCTCCCTTAGCCCAACTTTTCTCACGATCTCTAAATCAACGCCCTTGAAAAACTCCACGATCGAACAATGGTCATGCGTGATCCTGCGTATCATGTCATTTAGAAAAGAAAAGGGACCGAGGACAGGAGGAGCAAAGAAAAAAAAAAAATCCCCCCCCAAGAGCACACTATACAACACACGGCGAACCGTGCTCAGGGTCGGCAGACTCATTTTTCAAGCAGGGGGGATGAAAGTGTAAAAGAGTATAAAAAAAAGCTTTTAAACAGAGCCTTTCGGCATGCCGAAGACGAAAATAAAATAAACCAAAAACATGCAGGGGAAATTTAAACAGACCTGAAAAGCACAATCTGTAGATTATCATTTGCCACGGCGAGGAGTGATCCCCCCCACCGACTGGTGGGAAAAGTAGCTGCAGAGGACCAAGAAAAAGATCTTGTCCGGACCCGCATACGCACCGTAGTTTCGTCTTCCTCCTCATCATTGTCCCAACCTGAGTACTCGATCAGGTACTTTGTAAGATCGTAACGCTGCATATCATTTTTTGGACGTCCGTCGGTGTGGTCAGTCAGTCTAAACCCAATAATTCAACCCATCCGACCCATCCTCACATAACCATCCTCTCGAACATGGACCACTGCCCCCTGCATCGGGCAACTTGCGGCCGTAGCTTTGTGTGTTCTGAGTCTCTTTCCCACTTTTCTCGCGCCCTCCCAACCATTCCCACAAAAACCGGTATGCAGAAAAAAAGGAAAAAAGTGCACACTTACAATCACCCAATCACTCCAAGGGTCCCACCCAGGGACAAAAATCTTGACCTGGTGATTTGTCGTGAGGATACCCAAAATACACCTTTTTTCTCTCTCTCACTTGATCAATATTCACCAATAAAAAAATTCCCCGAAAAAACTCCAAGCATGCACGAGTAAAGCAAAGAGAAAAGAGAGGACCACACATACCTTCTAAACTCCGATACCCCCAAAGGACTCCACGCCGCAGCCCTCGCATATCCCGGACCCTGCTCATCACCAATGGAATACACCTCCGCTATGTGCGTCCCCAAGCAACCCGCATCAACCAATCATTACCCCTCTTTTTTTAAAACAAGGGTGAAAATGTGAGGAAAGATAAAATAAATAAAGATAAAACTTCAAACAAACCTGAAACTCACCGTCTGCAGGGGCCACTTCGGGCGAGGTTTGTATGCTCTGCAGGAGGTGCGTGCGGAGGGAGGCGTGGTGGGGTTTTAGGTTGTTGGGAACCTGATGGAATTATTAGCTGCTGTTTGTTCAACACCTGCTTCCCCCAACGGTCGGGGAGGGGCAGTGAAGGAACGGAAGATGGAGGAAGAAGTGTACTGGCACTCACGAGAATCTGTACAGTCTCCGAAGCAATAACACATAATTGCCCATCCTTCGACCAAGATAGCGCGTTCGGATGATTTGGGAATAAGCGGAGTCGGAGGTCGCGATACATTTAGGGTTGAATTGGACCGAATTGAGCTGATTATGTTATCCTATTGTTTGCTCGGCTTAGTCTACGCCGGTTGAGGGAAGAAAAGAAGAGGGGGGGGGGGAATGTGGGGCAGTTCGAGGGAGATGTGGGCGTAGCAGTTAATTGGCGAATTTGTGGGGAAAGTGAAAGGCAATGACGGAGCTCGTAGGGAGAAAAAATAAATAAAAATGCCGGCAGACAGAGGGAAAGGAGAGTTTACTCAGGCGATGATACTGTAGACGTCATGTGGGTTGTGCACTAATTATTGAGGCTCTTACGGGAACGGAGAAGGAAGGGGCGAGGGTGGGAGTGAGAGCCAGGGGGCCTAGCCTGTCTGTCTAATCTATCTATGATATGATAGCTACCGTATCATTATTGCCCCGTCGGGTGTTTACTCGGCAGGCTCGGGTGCTAACCTACAGTTAGGCGCAGTGGGTAAGCGTACTGCCCCAGGAATCTTCTCTCTCGTGCGGCCCCGCAGCAAAGAAAAGAAAAAACTTCAAACAGAGGTGAAGTAAGGTACGATGAGAGGGGTCGCTCAGGAGGTGTGTTTCAGGATTATTTTCTATATTTTTCTCTTTTTTCTTTTTTTTCCCTTTCTGTGCTTTGGGCAATGGTGGCGGAGGGATGTTTGGTTTGGTTTGGACAGTTGTTCATTGTGGTACAGGTTGCGATGGGTGGGATGGATGGACGGCGCGATGGTGGTGGTGGTGGTGGGACGCCGTGGTGTGGTGGTAGCTGCGGTTGGGCTCATTCATGTGGGCTGGAACGCTGCTGTATGTATCATCATACTCAAGCACAGGTACAGTAGGAAGTAAACGAACTTACACTGCTGGTATGTCATGACATGAGCCCATCTTGTGGAGTCGGGATATCGGGAACGAGATATAGTACAGTGTTTCTGGTGAAACCTGTTGCTGCCGGGTATTTTTTGTCGGTAACGTAGCTTATAAGTTAGATTTCCATATTGCTGCTGTATAATGCGATTAGGTGATGGACGCAAAACTACTGATACGTTCAAAATGGATAGCATTTTAAGAATCACCAAATAAAGCATTTGCAACGAGGAAAGAAGCCGTTTATTTCTAGACCTGTTGTGTTGTAAATGATACAAGTTTCTGTTTATTCCCTATCCTATTGTAGACTCCGTATCCTCCTTTTAACTTTTTTTTTTCCCACCCTTTAATTTTTTTTTTCGAATCGCAGCCGACTCAATTACCGTTTTGTCTATGTAGACTTACAGTAGATAGCCTTCCTCCAAAATACCATTAATGTGAACGCTTTTCCATCGCCCTCCCTCCCCCCCACCTTTCCTTCCCCAAACAGTCCCCCTTCGTATTCCACTCCTATTTTTTCTGTTTGTGATAAAAGCTGTGAGTGAGAGAAGCTGACCGAGAACAAAATAAAAACGGACAAGGTGTAGAGGTGAATGAATGGCTTTGTGTTACCCACAAGGTATCCACAGCTGTCGTTCGTCGACACACGTGTCGCTCGCTCTCATCGGTCGATGCGCCAACAACCAATAGATACCCCGCTGACCCCGCCCCTCCGTGACATGCGAATCAACAGTGTGGGAAGGGAAGGGCTAGGCAGAGAAGCGAAGGTAAAAGGCGAGGATGAGAGAAACTGGTGGGCGAGGTAGGAAAGCGAAAAGAAAATAGAAAAAAACAAAACAAAACATGGCCTATGTCCTTTCGCACACACCCCTCTCTCGCTTCTCATGTGTGAATGATAGAGCCTCGGGGGGCGGCTTGCTCGGCCAAGGACCTTCGAACCGTACCGTTATGCTGTGTAATGCTGATGATGATGCTGCTGCTGCTGATGATGATGATGGTGATGCTAAAAAAATAAGAGACATAGGAAGCTGATCCGAGGACTGGGTATAAGACAGTAGAAAGAAACAAAACAGAAGGTGGGGCGGAATACATCAATGTGGCAGATGGAGAGCAAAAAAATGAAAAATAGGTCGCTCGCAAAAAGTGGAGCAAAAAAAACAGAACCAAATCAGAGCAGCCTCCCACCGGTACACCAAACGTGATATTGGATGTATCCTCCTGAGAAGGGAATGGAAGACCCATGAGACAGAAACGCTGTACAATAAAGCAAAGGGCAAGGGGGGAATCGATTATAACTTGTGACACAAAAAGAAGAGAAGAGAAGTAGGAGAGAAAAGGAAAAAAGCACGAAAAAGTAACCTAAGGCGTCGGCGTAGAAATCCGGGATAATGTGCAATAAGATGGAAGTCTGCAAAGTTAGTTAAGCCCTCTATGGCTGTGTCATAACAGAACTATATGTTTTTCTTAACTCCTTGGAAGATGGATGAAATCCTCTTGCATCGTAATCTCGCCAATGCCTTCAGAACCCTGATTATCCCTACGGATGTAATCATATTCACTGAGTGTGTCCGAGTCGACGTCGTCACTATCGATTGCCTCTCCATCATCACTGCTAATGTCACTATCAGAGTCCATGTTGTCGTTGCCAGATCCTTGGGCTTTTGCAGCTGCTGCGGCTGCTTGGGCTGCTGCCACTCGCCTCCTTCCAGCCCTCTCAACATGCTGCAGCTTACAAGTCTTATCCGTGCATACCCCCTTCTCATCAAAGTCAGGGCACTCGCGTACGTGTCGTTCTGTACACTCTGCGCCCTTGTCGCAGTACCCCAATGTAGCGAAGGGACGGCAGATGGGAGCAGCTGGGTTAACCTTGACGTGCGCAAAAAGGCACTTGTCGTTGGAACAATTGCCACGGAGAAAGTGGACGCATGTAGGCATACAATGTGGGCTGGGTGTGTGAGATAGGTCGCAAGAATCCCCCTCCGGGCATGAATTGGCTTGGATAAATCGGGGGCATATGGCGACCTTGTTGGGATCATGAGTGTAGAGGCATGACATCCCGTTCTTACATTTACCTATGGTGGGTAATTGGGGGAGCTTCGTTAGTATAATATCTTTGACTTGATCCAATAAAGAAAGCAGGGTAGAGTAAGAGGGGAGAAGCGGCTTGAGCTTTGCATATCATTGCGGTCCACTACTAGAGCAAGAATGAAATCGATTGGGGGGAATTGGTCGCTACCGGTATTTGCATAGTATTTGCAAGGCTTCTTGATATGGCGTGGTTTGCTAAACACGCTGTCGAAAATGATGGGGAAGCGCCCCTTGTCAGCCACACGGACGATAACGTTAGCAATAAAATAGGGCGAGAGCTCGACACTCACTGTGATGCTTTTACTAGTCCAACGCGCCAAAGATTTCCATTCTTGCTTCGGACAAAATTAACACCACCAACAACCGCTTTCTTGGGGGTAGATTTGGTATTTTGTGGGCCATCTGTTTGCAACCTCGAACCTGTTAAACACACTCCTCGCTTCCGATCCGACCCCAGCTCATTTTGTTCCTCACCAGAAATCTTGATCAGTTTGCTACCGCCAGCAGCTACTTTGTACCGCTCGCCTTGGATGAGAACTTCAAACGGAACCTGTGAGGCAGTATCGCGAGACCTATCCAAGTAACCCCTGAGCTTTTGCTTTTCTCTTTCCTCTTTCCTCATTAATTGGGTCTGGCGAGTTTTCTCAAGATCTCTAGCTCTGGCCTGGGCGTGCTGATCATAGACCGCAGTGTTGATCAACTGCATGTGTCTATCGCGCTTTGCCACCCACCCTTCTGCTGATTGTGTCGTGCTATCATTGCGCTGTGGTAAAATTTGTCCCGGTGGGTTGGGGGGCATGTTCTCTACATAGGAAGTTGAAGTAAACGTATTTGTAGTTGGAGTAGTGGCAGCACTCCCATCAACGGCTTTATTGTTATTGATCACCAAAGTTTTATGATGATGAGTGACAGGGGGACCAGGCCAAGAGGCCCGACCCCTAGACCTGCGAGGGGTAACTCCCCTAGGGTGGTAATGTTGGTGGTGATGCGGAGGAATCCATCCTCCTCTTCCTCTTGGGGGCTCTAGCTGGTTCGTTAGCATACGGAACTATCAGTGTTGATTAAACCTCCATCAAGGAATGTGGAAGTGTCGGCAACTACTGAGTGATAATAATAGAGCGGTCGCGTACGGTTAGTAGGGTATGGGGATGCCCGCTGTGGGAAATGCGATCCCCCATAGGCAGCAGGAGCAGCGGACTGCTCCGTCTGGTTCTTGTGTCGATTTATCTTGCCTGATATTTCAGCCCGTCAGCGCATATCCCAATTGACAAAGAGGCCAAGCGAGAGAAATCGGGGTAAAAGTCACTAACCAGCGACCTCGCTGATCTTCAAGAGGAGCGCCTGATTGTCGGACATCAGAGCGGTGAGAAAAAACTGTTGTGGAGAGTGTAGCGCAAACTGTTGATTGTAGGAAAAATAAGCAGAGCGGGTGAAGAGATGAAAGTAAGGGATAAGAAGTGGAGGAGGTGAAAAGGAGGAGAAGGGTGATCTGAGGATGACGGGGGTTGACAGGGAAGAAGTGGATGCTGGCGGTTGGTTGGCGTTTTGTACCCACGCCGATGGGAGATCGGGTCCTGGCATCTCTTGGCAATTTCAGTCATGTGACAGACTGAGACCTCCAAATTTCGAGTCATGGCTTGTGATTTTGCCACCACATTTCTGGGGATGAGAATGTGAGTTTACGGTTGAGTCAGCAGAAGCAAGTAGATATCACACTTTGAGGTTCGCCTCTCTCTACATACGATATCATAAGGACTTAATAGTAGTGAGCAAACATCACTCTAAAAACAGCACCGCCCTGCTGGCCCAACTCAGCACCCCCAGAACATAACTCATAACGGCAACTATCTTGTGGGGCTGGCATCCAAACCAGTTGTGGTACCTAGTCCGGCCATAGAATAGCTGGGGAGTGGCCAGGGCTTTTGACTTGACATTTGGCGGACCTATGCCGGCTCCTTATAATTCAGCCCTGGCTGGCGGTGCGGTGCAAATGGGGGCTCGTGCACCTATTTCGATCTTCATGAAATGTACGGTCCCTAGGCGATTTCACGAACACTTTTGCCTAGGGACTTCATGTATGTCAATTTCCACAGCAGCCAGATTTACGAGTGGCCGTCGTCCTTCAGGAGCTGGTGTTAGACTATGGTGTCCAGTGCGCCTGTGGGCTTGATATTCACTATGCCTTGCTGGGAACTGCGGAGATGATTTCAAGTGCCAAAATTTTAAAGGAGGATGACATCATTCTCTCTCTGTTCACTTTAATGTGTTCGTAAAATATAGCTGTGTTATTGTCACTAGTGGGCTACTAATTACAAGGTGAATATGCTATGATGTAATAACTTCTAGTAATAGAGTTGTTTTGTCACCATTGAAGGTTGAGCTTCTAGCGCTCTCCTTAGTATCCCAAAGTTATTCTTCTAACGGCCTAGCCCCTATCTCTTGTGCCTTGTATCGGGCTATCTACGGCGTGCAATATTTTTTCACGTGAACAAATACAAGTGATTATTAAGGGCTCAAAAGGCTATTGATGGACAGGCTATATTGAGTTTCCTCATCCGAGGAAAAATCATATTTTATTTGGATATATCGAAACCATGGGTCTCCCTGACAGTTACCATAACCAAGAAAGGACGAATAAAAACCCCTTCAATCCCCACCTTTTTGTGCCTTCATCCAGTTCAAACCTTCCTTGGAATCGGAGTTCATTACCCAGGTCCCGGCCATGGGTCCGTCCAGATTGTATGTAGCGATCTCTTTCAGAACCTGCCTCAGGTAACTCTCGGGTTGAGAGAGCTTCTCACGGAACTCCTTCAAGGACCAGTGTTCCTTCATTTCGAAGAGCTCGTAGAGTCTAGAGATTAGGGCATCCCTGTCCATGCGATACGCCTTATCTTTAGGGCCGCGGCTGGAAATGGACTTCTATATCTTGTTAGATGAGGACAAGTAAGTTGAATGGGCGGACATGCGGGAGCAGCAGCAGCAGTAAACGAAAGTTCCTTCCCCTTTCCGTTGGTAAACTCTCCAACGGTACCCGGTCTGAGAAGGTTCATCTGAGCGTTGATTGATGTCATAACATTATATCCTAGCTCTTTTTTGACAGCTTCAGGGCGGGCGTGAAGGATTGGGGCGCCCTCCATTCTGATAGGGGTTGCCAAAAGATCTTCTTGGAATTTGGCGACAAAAGAAGTTTTGTTAGCTGTTCGAGAGGTTAGCAAATGAGTCGTCATACAGAAATGTTTATTGTTACCTTTGAGAGGACGTCGGAAGCTGGTTTCCTTTGACTCTCCGGCGGTCCCGGGGTCGCGATACCTCTTGCGGGACCCCTTAATGAAGGCTACTGGAATGGGAGGTCCAGCTTGTTTATTTGGAGCATCCTTCTCCTTCTCTGCCCAGCAATAAACATTACGGGGTTCCCCGCGCGATTCTAGATGGTAATCCTGTGGCAAGTTTTGACTAGATTTCAAGGTAGGATTCAACCTAAGTTGTATTTCTTGCTTCTAATAACACAACTCGTGTTAGGAGCCCACTTTGGTTGATTTAGTTTAATTTGGTAAAGCAGCCAACTTACATCACCAGGGGCCTTTGGAACCTTGACCCTGAGAGCGCCGAGTACGATCTCTTCGTTATCGTCAAAATCCACCAGCTCTTTCCAGTGATTAGTCAAATATGGGGGGAGCTTGACTAGCCAGGCAGTAGACTGTTGTTTGCCGTCCTTTGGATTTTCCGGGAGCCTGAGTTCAAAGGGGTCAGACTCGTATTGAGTATCATCGTCTTCCCATTCTCTCTTCGTGGGCACTCCGCAGGGGGGGGATTGAGGTTGATGATTTGAGTTGCCTTGTGGAGCCAGGGGAGCTATGGGAAGATAAAATCGATCCATATCCTCAAGAGTATCATCGCCTTCCCATTCTCTCTTCGTGGGCATTCTGCAGGGGGGGGATTGAGGTTGATGATTTGAGTTGCCTTGTGGAGCTAGGGGAGCTATAGGAAGAGAAAATCGATCCATATCCTCGAGAGATAGGTTTAACGTGGCTGAGGTTAATAAGAGATGAGAAATGAGTCTTGGGAAGTGATAAAGAATGCGGCGCCAGTTGTGGTGGTAGTGATGAGAGCCAAAGGGAAGGTATCGGTGTGGGAAGAGAGGGTGGGAGGGGAAGACTTGGGAAAGGGGGCAGTTGGCCTTTTGAGGCCATTTCCAAGTATCAAGCTAGGGCTTTTCGTGCTAATAGAATGGTTGAGCGATAGAAAGAGGAACCGGTTGAGTGCCAAAGCCCTAACCATGTGTGCGTTTGTAGGAGCATACCCTAAGAACTCGAATAATCGGACCATGTGCTGGGACGTTGGAGCTACCTCTCTTAGTATGGTCTGGTGTCTTCTTCCCTTCCACTCTGTCTCGGGGGGCAGATTTTGGTGTGTTTTTCGCTCCTTTTCCAGAGGAGGAAATTTCGGACTACATTTATTCGAGCTCTTACGATAGTATATATTCTCGACTCTGCTAACCGGAAGCCCGCAGGGCTACAGTTGCTTAACCCTTCAGCCTTGTTACGATCCTCCTTACTATGTGCTGTTATCACAATCGACTTCTTCACCATCACGAAGAATAGAGTACTATGTTCTGAGAGCGGAAAACTTGAGAGGGCAGATTGGGTCCGATTAGTCCACAAAGACCTATGGAGATTTCACCAAATTATCCCCGGCAGATAGGTACCTATTACCCATTTAGGGAGGGTTCTCAGGCACCTGTGCCTATTACCCGTGAGAGGCAGCCAAATTCAGTGGATAGTTCGCGCAGAAATGTCTCGACGTCTCACTAGAAGCAGAAGTTCGAGGTGCAATCATTGGCACCATGACTAATCGAGCTAAGAGTTTCCAACACTCCAATCATGTGGTGGCCTTAAGGCTAAGAATTTTTAGTGCAATTCACCGGTACCAACCGAACTCTTCTCGTATCATGCTGAATTCGGCACACAAAAACAATCTATTTTCTTATCGAGATCAAGATGAACTCACTCGGCGCAACAACGGAGGTGTTCCTCAGAACGGCTATATCACACTCTCACCCTCCTGGGCTAGAGGTGCCAAGGAAAGGTTTAACCGTTGCGACTGTGACATCTCATAGAGGGGCGGGGGCGCGATGCGTAGCCTTTGGCCTGTTCCTGGACCCCATATACTTTTAGTGTAAAAGGGGGATGTCTCGGTATGGGGGTTCGATAATAGGTGCGGTAGGAAGGGCCACAAATCTTGACTGTGACCTGTCTAGTCATCCTTCGAGGTGGGTCTGTCAAGATATTAGGGACTTTTGGGTTGCTTTGTCACTTACCCTCTGCGCCGCTGGGTCAACAAAGATGGTGACACAAAGCCGCGGAGCTAGACTATCACTCAATTTATTTGTGGGGGTAAAGTCAAAGAATATCATGCCTATTTTACTGTGACAGGTATTATGGGAGCAACAACAGCTGTCCTGGTAGGGCTGTAGCGAGGCTCACACCGCTCAAGGGACTACCACCCTGTGTCATATTCTTGCTGTTCTTGTGCGTGCGGCACGAGACCAGGTCCGATTGAGAGAGGTATTGCGTGTGTCCTTTACTAAGTTAGTTGGACAGCTTACTTATAAAATGCGGGGCCATACGAGACATGACATCCCGGTATCTGGGGAGATGGGCAACCGATATTAGAAATAGGATTGCGTAGTAACTTTAACTCAAAAGCAAAATCGGGATTCCTGCTTCTCCTCTTGGCACCAAGTACTGCGACATTTTGGGCACCAAGCGCTACCAGTCGGGCACAGTGTCTCCTATGGCGCGAACCATAGCGTAGGTCACTTGGGCGTGTGCTACTGGTACTCGAGTATGTGCATGAGGTTTCTGGTGAGTGATATGTATTTCCCCCGGAAGTTAAGAGCGAGGGGTTGCCCCTCTCTTCCGGAAGAGCATTCCTTGCTGGGACTCCTTTGGCTGGGAGGGAATTTCAGAGATTGAAAGAAGCCACAAGCCGAGAAGGGAGGAAAAAGGCGCTCAACCGAACGGAGGTCACCAAGATAGTCTGGCCACGATTTTCGGATCGATTGGCCTGCAGAGCTCTTCCGCACCGGGCCGGTACCGGTATGGGATCGGGTTGGGTTGGGCAAAATAGGATACCTCTACCGTTCCCCAATTGACAGAGATACGATAGCTGTTTTCGTGGCTTGAGTAGTGTACTAGTACTCGAGTACTAGTACTGTCTAATTTGAACCTGTGGCATGGGAACAGTACGCTGGTGGCGGTATGATAAGAGTCTGGAGCAAGGAATGGAGCGGGGGGGCGAAAGAATGGGAGAGAGGCAATTCTAGCCCCTAGATTAGTCGAGAGTGGTACTGTACTGGTACATATCTACTGGGTACTCGTACTGGTACTTTATCTATATTCAATGACGTTTCTGTATTCAATGACGTTGAATCTTTTTCTCCGAGGCGTGGAAGAGGCTCTCTTGGGCAAGATCTTGGCCGACTGTTTCGTTGGTAGCGGGGCTGCGGTGGTAGGTTAGTCTAATTCTAAGCTAACTACTCGAGTAGTGTTGGTCCTTGTATGGCTCGGAACCCTCCCGTGGTTCCCAAGTTTAAACCACTCTCCCTTCTCACCATCTTCCACTCTCTGGTCTTGCGTCATTATCCCCGTTTTCCAATATTATAAATAATTTCTTCCGCTCTTCCAATCACTCCCTCACTCCGAGATCCCGATCTTCCCTCCAGTTTTCCATACTATTCTTATTCTTTAACCACAGAGGTCGGAAATTACTATCTCCTGGCTTCTCCGTTGGACTGATTAGAGGTGTCGTTGCTGCTGCTGCTGCTGCTGTTGCTGTGGCTGTTGTGGTGTGTGGGCCAGGATGTTCGTGACCCCTTGCACCGTTCCATCTTCTACGCTTCTTTTCTTTTTCCTTCCATAGAATACCAGCACTCGAGTACGGTCCCTGTATGATATTTTATGTGAGCTGACATTAGAGTTTGTTCCAGGGCTCGAAGAACAGATAACCCTCTCGCTCTATCTCAGCGATCCAACAATCTTCAATTCTCACGTTCTTCCTATTTTCAGCCTCTGCCTTCTCCATATCACACTCGTTCAATCTACCTTTACACAGACCCCAGGTCCCTCCCTACCGACACTGGTCGTCCCGTGAAGAAACACCAGTCCAATCCTCCTATCAGTGACGCCCGTCTCCTCACCTCGTCGGAGCCCGCCGGACCTACTACCCCACAGTATACCCAGAAGGCTATTTCCTCTTTGATAACGCCGTATCTGACATTGAAGCCTGTGAAGCGCACGTCGAAAAAATCGGCCCACCCTCACAGGCTTTCTTCTTCGGCTTCATCGATACGTAGCACCGCGAGTAGCGTCCTCTCCAGAAAGCGCAAGTACTATTATGAACATCCTAAGCTTTCCACACTACCCTCAGAGATCCTGGACGAGATATTCCAGAATCTGGACCAGGGTACTCTGATTGCGCTCACAAAGGTTTCGAGACGTATGTTTGACGAAGCGGCGCACACACTATATGCCTCCCCGTCATTTGCTTCCACGTATCGCTTCGCCCAATTCGTTTCCGTGGTCTCGCAGAATCGGTTCCTAGCCAGGATGGTGCGTAAATTGGACCTATCGAACTTGGGGTCTTGTGTGGACCCGGACGTTCCCTTGGCGGGATGGAGGGAATGGAAATTTCGCTCCTCCCAGCTTTTCGCGGTCCGCCGGGATGATCGGGGCAGAAAGAAATCCGGTCAACGTAAATGTAAGCCGGCTGTGTTGACAGCCAATACTCATCCGCTTCCCTCGCCCCTCCTCAAGCAGTATTCCACCTCTAGAGATGTTCCTGTTGGCGGCATTATTCACGTCCTGAGAGCGTGCTCCTACCTCCACGAGCTAAACCTATCCAACGTCCAGCTTGCCCCGGACTACAGTGTGCGCTGGGCAAAGACCTCAATCTATAAGCCGGTAGCTTTCACCGGACTTTTATTCGTTTCCGACGTGCCGAAGAGTTTTACATGGAAGGAGGACGACACGAAGCCTTTGCATGCTTCCGTCGACCTTGTCGAAGCAATTCTGAGCCTCAAGTGTTTGGAAAGACTCAAAATCAAGGGAGGTCTTTGGGTCTCAAGAGACGCTGCCAGACGCATAGTCGAAAAATCTGAGAAACTCGCCAAAGTTGACTTTCGTGAGTGTGGCATGTACAAGGACAACTGTTGGGCTGTTGAAGGTCAAAGGGATAAGATCAAGGAGCTCATAGAGGAGGAATTGCAAGCAGAGCTCAGGAAGAGGCAGAGTGCTGCAAGTCCGTGATCATAACTTACGACTTTTGAGGTTCAGCTGTATTTCTTGCGGTTTAAAGCTTTGTTTTCCGTTCTTTCCGTTCCTTCTTTCCGCTAGATCTCCTTTGGTGTCTGGGTTAGGCGTAGGGGTTCTTTGCATCGGATTTTTGTTTTCCAATCCCATTTCCAAAACCTCCAACACGCGCTGGGTGTAGGATGAATTTTCTTCAAACACGGTGGCCCCGGGTGAGCTTTTGAGAAAATACCTGGTGAAATTAAAAATCGAGTGACAAAATGTGCAAACAAAGAGGCTCAACATGCACGCACAGACAACAAACTCGAGCCCCACCCTGAGATAACTTAGATAAGCCACAGCCACGGCATCCCCCACCATCTCTTAGCTCATCAACAGCGATAGTACCTTAAGCTTCATCAAGCTCCCTCGGCTCAACTCAATCTCCCCTCTATCATCTCCACAACCTGCAGCAACGGTCACCGGAAACTCACTCACAACTCGTCACAAAGTCCCCCGGGAGAAAGAACAAGCCAACAATAATGGCATCCCCCGAGGTTCTCTCCCAGCTGACCGCTATCGAAACCTCTTCGGCCTCACAGGGCGACAAATCCCACTCCTTCATCGCCCTCCTTCAACCAATCCTCATAAATTCCCCAACAGCCAGCCGGGAAGCCAACCTAAGGGCCTTCGTGGATACGATCCTCAGCGACAACGTAGGGATAGTCACCAGCCGCCCAGTCCTAAGCGAATACCTCCAAACCCTACCGTCCCTCACCCCGGAGCTGCAGAAATCCCTCTACACCTACACATTGGACAAGATCTCGCCAAAGATCGTGTCCTTCGAGCAAGCGGATTGCACCATCCGCCTGGCCCTCGCAACCCTGCACGAAGCCTCGGACGACAATGCCCAGGCAGCGCGAGTTCTGGAGGGGATCCAGCTCAATCCGCACCAACGGCAGATCACAGACGAATTCAGACTGGAAGTGTATATCCGGATAATGCGTAACTTGCTGGAGGACGATGAGAGCATATCCGCCGACAGCTGGCTCAACCGTGCCACCCTCATCATACACAAGAGCACGGACGCCAGTCTCAACTTGAACTTTGCAATGTGTCAGGCTCGCATACTCGATGCAAAGCGGCAGTTCTTGAATGCGTGCTCAAAGTACCACTTCCTCTCCTTCTCGAATCTTGTCGCGGAGGCGGATAAGTTGCAGTGCCTGAGTGCTGCCATGACTTGTGCGATTTTGGCACCGGCGGGGCCCTTGCGCAGTAGGAGTTTGGCAACACTGTATAAGGATGAGCGCGCCCCGCAGTTGCACAGCGACTACGCACTCCTGGAGAAGATGTACCTCGATCGCTTACTCTCCCCTAAGGAGGTAGAGGAGTTCGCGGCGCGCCTGCGCCCTCATCAGAAAGCTTTGCAGAGCGACGGAACCACAGTACTTTCCAAGGCTGTTATCGAACATAATTTGCTTGCTGCGTCGAGGCTTTATAATAACATTAGCGTGGAGGAACTCGGCGTGCTTCTTGGCCTATCCGGCGAGAAGGCGGAGGAGTATGCTGCCAGAATGATCGAGCAGAAGCGTATGAACGGCCAGATTGATCAGATCGATGGGCTCATTTACTTTGAGAGTGGAGGTAGTGGCGGGGCCGGAGGGGTGGTCGTCGGCAGGCAGATTAGGAAGTGGGATGAGAACGTTGCTGCTTTGGCCTTAGAGGTAGAGAATATTACCAGCATGTTGCAGAATGAGTATCCGGTTCGGTCCTCTGTTTTCCCTGCTCTAACTGTAAACAATGGCTGACTTGGTTAACAGGAATTTGTCGCATCGCACTTGGTAACTTAGATATTCGCCATGCAGTTTACACCTCCCTCACACTGTTGCGGTCGCCATACTTTCTATTCCGGAGTTTGGGGCTTACTTTAAATATACTTCACTCGGTATCACTCGTGTCGCGCGTGTTTTTGCCCTACGATGGGCTAGAGGGGTTGTCAATAAACTATTATCATGCCATAAAAGCCCATAGCTTCATGTACCGCTTAGACTATTATAACAATCAAAGTGGAACAAATGAAAACTGTGATTACGGTCTTTTTGACAGCGAGAGAAAAAGAGAAAAAAAATGGGTTGAAAGAAGAAAAAGGTTAATCAACGAGAGACAAACAAAAATTACTTTGTAATCCCATCTTACAGTGACAAAAAGCTCCAAGCCGTTTATAAAAGTATTTGAATTAACAGGAACAGGATCCGTCCGCTTGCGTGCTATCATTCCGATCGATATCGACATTAATCACTATAGCCGCATCTCTTAGCCCGCACCCTTGACCGAATCTCCCGGCGATAGGGAAACATACTCTCAGAATTAGGCTCGTTCAATGTTCCTTCCATTCCCGGCAATGCCTGGGCGATCCTCTTAAACAGCGTCTTGACGTTATGTCCAGCTTTGGCGCTTGTCTCGATGAACATAACCTTAAATTCCTTAGCCTTCTTCTCGCCCTCCTCGGTTGTAATCTGCCGCTTATCGTTGAGATCCGTCTTGTTTCCCACGAGCACTATTATTACATCGTTTCCACGTTCGCCACGGACATCGTCAACCCATTTGGTGGTGTTTTGGAAGGAGGTGCGGTCTACCCCTTTATATCAGTCCCAAGAGCAGCAGCACAGCACAGGCAGGGTCGGAGAGAATAATACTGGTGATATCGTAGACTACCACCGCGACGCTGGAGTCGCGAATGTAAGAGGGTATCAAAGAGCGGAAGCGTTCTTGACCAGCCGTATCCCAGAGTTGGAGGCGGACGGTTCGGTCTTCAAGGTACATTGTCTAGTGCACACACAAGGGGCTCCGCGTTAGCTCATCCGTACGAACCGGCCGGTGGGTGAGTGGGATGGTGCGGCGAATATGGATGGATGGGGAGGTTTGCCTTTGACAGAAAATCGATTCCAATGGTGGCCTGGTACATGTTATCGAAAGAGTCGTACATGAACCTGGTTATCAGTGAGGTTTTGCCGACTGTGCATGTCACCCCCACATGATCGGATTAGCCTCCTCCCCTCTTTTTTTTGTTTTTTGCTCTTGTCTTCGCCCTTTCGTTTTTTTTTTTCCTTCCTGTCGTGGGTGCGGGGGTAGGATTACCGCTCTGCTCTCCAAGAAAAACTAATCTGTTGGTGAGGATCCCGAGGATTAGCGAACGAACGAACGGGCGAAGCCGCTGATGGGGGGAATGGCTAACTTGAACTTCTTTAAAGGATTCGAGTACGAACCCGCTGAAGCTGCCATTGTTAGGGTGGGGTGTGTGTGTGTGTGTGTGTGTGTGTGTGTGTGAAGGGGGTGGGATGTTAGGTTCGTGTGGGTGAGGTTGAAGAACGGGAATGTTGGGGGGGGGGGTAAAGTCGCGGGCTTGGAAAAGGGAGAGAGAGAGCAGGAGGTTGTTGAGAAGGTCAACGTTGAAAGGTGTTGCTGGTTTATGTGCACTGCCACCTGCCACAATTACACTAGCCACAGTGTAACTTAACCTGTGGTCCCGGTGGCGGTGGCGGTGTCCGACGGGCAGGAGAATCCGGGGTAACTTTAGTTGCTCAATACTGGCATAAGAACCGTTTCATAGAAAGAAATTTATTATAATGCACTGCAGTAGTGTTAGATATCATGTGTGCGAATGTGGGAGCAAGGGTGAAGAAGTTACATAAGGACCCTGCTCGACATGTGCCATTTTAGAAGTTCTATGGTATTTCTGGGGGTAAAGGTGTTTGTCAGTTCTGGCACTTTTGCACAATGTTTTCCTTTTGCTTCTAAGGCAGCTTATAATATCTATCTCAATGCTGTAATCTAAGTTTCCAAAGAACCCTATACAAGAAGTTATATGAGGGTAGAATTTTCCACAAAATCTAAGTTTCTGTTTGGCAAAAATGGGACAGTTCAGTTGGGTGACCGTTTCTGCTGTGAAAATGGCCTTTTATCCATTTTGGAACGGAAGGAAAAGGGTTGTTTGTATAGGGAACAGAACAGAACCGTTGCGTCCAAACTGGCCCTAAGCATGACTCTGTGGTTCAAGGCTATTATGAAAAAAATACAATGATATTTTTCGACAGTACCTTGGCATTTGTGGCTGCCGAACACACCCCTGATTAATTGCAAATATACCATAAAGGGTATGTCATAAAAGTGGAAATATTGTATACCATGGTATTTGTGGCCGGCGGAAATGGCCCTAAACTGCCCTGTGTACTACCTCGCCCCAATGGGTTGTCAGATGTTCGGGGTGTTTCCTCCGAACCAGGCAATCTGGACCACTGGTATCCAACTCAGCTCTCCGGAATAGATCGCCTCAGTTGGGCATACCGGTACTTGTGCACCCTCCTTAGTATCACCAGGGCGGATAAGAATTACTCTGCGAATCGATCACTTTGTATTCGGTCTCGAGTGGGTGCCCAACTTTTATGTATTACCGGCACCCTGTGGGTACGTTGATGGGGTATATGTGTTCACCGGATAGCGCCCACCCATGATACCGGATGGGATGCATCTGGCAACCCCCCCGACTCTCCGCCGTGGGCTTTCTCGCACTTTAGATAGAATAGTGGAATAATGTGCTCCTGGTTGTACGGTAAGTGGTTAGCTCGCTGAACCTAATATGAGTAGGCTACCGGTAAGTTGAATTTCGATACCGAGTTTTAAAATCTCATGGGTAGAATACCGGTAGGTGCAAGTGTATGCTTGTGGCCGTGCAGTACGACATGGTCTGAACCTTTCTCTCACGTGACACCGACCGGAGCTAGCGTGGAGTAGCTTACAGGTACTTTGGTGTTTCAAGTAAGCTTGCCACACACAAAAACTGTTAATTCATTATGACTTTGCCTTGCCGCGCAATAAATTTTTTTCAAGCGGAGATGGGGGTCGGGGGGTGGGTAGCGAGCCAAGATTGGGGGGTAAAGTGAGAATCGGGGATGCTCTTTCAATTGGCAAACAAACTGACAAGGTGCATTGCGCTTCGCAAAAGAGCCAACTCGGAAGCCACCTTCACGATATCTGGTTAGCCCATGTATCCTTAAATGTACTCTTTTATAACAATGATATGGAGCTGCAACGGCAATTCCCTTCAGAAGCTATAACGATCAGCCATAGACAGCAGCGTGCCCAAAATCATCTTCACTATCACAACCTCAAAGCCTTCATTGGAGGGGAGGATTTCATGTTGGGGGGTAACGAACGGGGGGGGGGAGAGTTCATTGTTTCCACTTGTGTGGTAAGGTTGGGGCCGGGCACCTGGGGGTGGGAATTCCGATACCTAGTGTCTAGCCTCAATTTGGCCGCGCGAGTGCGGATATACAGCGCAGAATGGGATTTACTTCCCTTACATTACATACTGAAGTTTATCCCCGTATCAAATCCTATGGTAACCTGCAGTGCCTGACAATTAGTATTGAAAAACGATTCAATTGTCAAGCCGTATACCGGAAACCTGTGCGTACCATAGATACTTAGGAACTTAATTCAATCTCAGAGGGCCAGAAAGGCCTACTATTTATACAGTGAAACAGCAACATATATCCGCAGTAGGAAAGATAATAAGGAACCAATTTGGAAGACAAGAGAAAAACAAGTGAGAACAATATTACAGAACCAGTCGACAGATTGGGCGGTAACATGAGGGGAAAAGCCAAATGCAGTAAGTCCAGCTTGGAAAGTAGAAGGCTGGAGCCAAGGTCTAATGACCGACTCTGTCGTACTCTAATGCGTAGACAGTGCATATCCGAAAGCCTAATTCCAACAATTAGAGCCCTGCTTGAGCAAGAGTGATATTTCATGACTCTGATCACTTTTCTGCCCCGCATCAAGAATAGAGCAACTAAAGCAAGCTCATGGAATAATGAGAACGCCTACGCGGATCATATCTACTTTGTAGATCTGGTGAAAGTGCTATCCCTCTGCCAGAGATAGGACTGGGTCCCATACGTGGGGGGCCGGAACCGTGAAATTATCACTCACCAGAGGCCAGGTTGGTACAGAATCTTCATTCCCCTAGTGGGTTGAATGGGGAGAGGCGAGCTGCATAGGCTAGGGTATATGCTGTATCCCCCCCCCCTCGAGGTCTTCTGGGTGGTGAAAAGGCTAGTGACCTAGCTATCGTGTGATTAATGGGTTTCAAGAATCAGAGTGTGCAGTAACTGCCGTAAAGCGGGCCTAGTTGAAAGTGGCTCGCTTTCCCAAGACTTTTTTCTTATTTTTTCCCCGAAAGAAAAGAGAGGAAAAGGGTCTAACGCCATAGCCTTCTTGAGAATGAAATTCACCGAGTGAGATTTTATGTTGCAAACTTGAATTCGCGAAATTCACAACCACCGCTTCCATCTTGAATTGATGGGGTATGGTGAGATAAACACCAGGCGAAAGCAGGTGCTCTCTCTCTAACATCTGGAGCTGATAAACGCCTTTTGCACGACAAAGCGGGGAACGGAACACACAAAGCATCGATACAGTGAATTAATTTTCCTTGACTATAATATTTCGTTAACCAAAGCAATATCTACAAAGTCAAAGTCAAGCAGGAACCCGAACTTCAAACGCCGTAATGCCCTCGGAAACCCCCATCCCGGCGATCACCCTCAACTCCACCTACCTCCTTCACCCCTCCCGCCCAGCACCCATAACCCCAGAGCACCTCGCCGAAGTCCTAACCTTAACAAACCGCTCCCTCTCTACCATGCACAAAACACTAACTAGCCTAACAACCCTCGCCAACGCCGCCCACGACCAGCACACCGCAACCCTCCAAGACGCCCGGGCCTACCACGAATACCTAACCACCCAAGCCCTAGCCCTACGGGGTCATGCGGAAAAGCTCATAGCGCTGGACACCGAAGCGTATTTTTGGGAATGGGTGGAGTTGAGAAACCGTTTGCATGCTGTTTCCGATGGGCCCGGGGCGGAATGTGCGGAGTTGGTGGCCAGGATTGAGACCGTGTATTGGAAGGGGGCGGATGGGGTTTGGGCGTGGATTAGGAGGGGGCAAGAGGATGTTAGAAGGGCTGAGGGTCTTTTTAGGGGAGTTTTGGAGTGTGCGGAGAGGAGGGGGTGGTGGTTTCGAGTTGGGGAGGGGGAGGAAGGGGGGGTTTATTACCTTGTGGGACGGGGGGCGGGTGAGGAGAAGGTTCTGAGGCAGGAGTAGGTGGAGGAGTGGTTTATCTGTGGTGGGATGCCTTGGGCAGTGGGACTTGCTGTTATGGAGATCGAAAGCTGTTAAGAGTAGAGTAGATATAAGGTGCATCTTATGGATTGAACTAAGAGAGTTTCTAGAGTTGTATTGAGAGAATAAAACTGCGTTCCTTTTTTTTTGGTTAGTTTCTAATGTTCACTCGCCCGCGTTACTCAGCTTCACACCAGCGGTATCCCTGGTCTCCCGCTTTGATGAACCCACCTTTCCACAGCCACCTTGATTATGATTGTTTGACTGGGTGCTCGAAGCTAGCTATTGTAATGGGTGTGCCATCGGGCGTACCGTACAGGGACAGTCCGGAGATGAAAGGCAGTAAAGGGAAGGGAAAAGATAGGCAGAGTAAAGGATCAGGGCTCAAGTAGACATAGCTTATCCTGTACGAATTGTGAGAAAGAAAGATTCCAACGAGGAAAGAAAATGGAACAAATTTGGGATGAAACAACGAACAGGAAGAAGAGGGTCTAGGCTCGGAAAGAGAGTACGTAGAGACACTAGCTGTCCCCACCTCGAGACGTTGAGTGTAGTTGCTCTTGAGATAATATCCCATGACTACCTTATTTAAATGAAATGAATATATAAAACAATGTCAATGTACTCAGTGTACCTGTTTGATAAGGTAATTTAACTATTCATGTTTGAGCTCCCTAAGGAGATTTTTTATAAAGTCCAACAAATGAATGCTTTTAAACAATATATTTTGAAAGGACAATGCACTTTTTAAAATTTAAACTAATAGTATACCTTGACCCAGCCCTCTCTCCCATCCCACTTCCCAAGATCCTCTTCTCTCCAAATCACCAACTCATTATCTCTCTACTTCTGTGTTATTTCTTGACACCTCATACCCCTGTTTCCTCCTCCATCAAACCAAATCTCTATAATCCTGCGATTTGTGCCCCTCCCTGACAACTCCTTTACTAATACCTTAACTAGAGGAACTCCATGACAGGCATCAAACCGGTTTGTGTCAGGTGCAAAATTCAGATTGTATACATCCAGAATGCCCTCTTGAAAATAGATAACATATGTATGCCAACTAAGAACTTTCTCTGCTTGATGTTCTACAGTATTCCCCAATGGAATGGTAAATACTTGGATGATACCTGATTTTTGAATTAATTTTAGGAAACCACCAATTGTCAAACCTTCAATCTAGCCCACAAGTAAGGCTGCTGCTTCGTCAGATGTCATTTTGACCTTTTCTTCTCTATTGGCAACCTTGGTTTTGCAGACTCAGACCTATAATCTCTTGAATATTGCACTGCAGAATATTGTAACCTTTGGACGGATTTTGGATATATGTTAAAAGGTGATTGAAACTTTGTCCATTCTGATAAGAAATTTCATCCATTGTTGAGTGGTGCTTTAATAGTTGAAGAACATGGTGAAATCAAATATGTTGAATAATGGTATAGAAAATTGACAGAGGAGCACTATCGGAGTTTTGCTTGTTGAGAGAGGTAAAAGAATAAGGTAATTGGTTTGTGTAGTTGTTGTTAAGGTTGAGTGCTAAAGAATTGAGATGTATTTTATATCCATCATTTGAGCCACAAACTTAAAGCTTAAATAGTATTTTATATTTATAACCTGATTATATTATTCTACTATAATTCTCTTAGGTCTAATCTACAATACCTCTTATAGGTCTGATAAAGAAAATATACCAATTGATTTTAAAAATATTGTGCTTATTAAAGACAGAATAATTGAATTAAAATATATTAATAAATAAATAAATTTAATGTAAATGGATATTTGATCAATATTGCAGGGAGTTAGAATAAGGGGGTACAGGCTTGAGCAGTCAGAGAAAGTCAGATATTTCATGTGATCATTCTGGATCAACTTGAAGGGTTAAAAATTTAATTATTATAGAATTAAATCTGATAGATAGCTTCTTAGTAACTTGTAAGCTATACTTGAGTAAATATATTATAATAAGAATAGTATATATAAGAATCAGTAACAATATCATAATAATTAGAAAGATATGTATAAGAAAAGTCTCTGATTTCTGATTATTTTTACAATTAACAATATATTGACTTTAAGTGATACTATATAAAGACAAAGAATAAGTATAGTCAGTATATAAAATAATATTGTATATGTTTAAGAACTCAGGAAATGTTAGAAATGCCATATGGTTTTTATGAATACTGTCTTTCAAGTCTGATAGAATTAAATCTTGTGAACAACTCCTTAGTGACTTTTAAGATTCACTTGAATCAACAAAATATAATAAAAATAATATATAGAAGAATCAGGAACTATTTAATAATAACTGAAAAGGTATGCTTTTAATAGACACTTTTAATTTCTTCTTATTTTTTGAATTAACTTATATGTTGGTTGACTTTAATTTAGGTAGTACTATTTATACAGAACTACAATAAGAAGAGTAGCAAGTATGAAAAATGATATGATACAATGCCTGAGAAGTCAGGGAAAGCCAGAAATTTCATATGTTATTTATAAATAGTATCATTAAAGCTGAATAGAATTAAATCTTATGAACAGTTCTTTATTAACTTGTAAGATTGACTTGAATGAATATCATGTAATTAAAACCTCAAGTATAAGAAGTAAGAACTAAACTTTAGTAATTTCCAAGAAATTATTTTATCAGAAGTATTTCAATTGATATCAATTTAATAGATTAAAGTAAAACTTCAGGATATACAATATTAGTTGTTTGGGTTAATGTCATGTGTGATTACAATATAGTAAGTCCATCAACAGAAGTAACCCGAGATGGAGCAACATATAATTGACCATGAGCAAAGGCCCCTGTTCTCAAATCTACTCCAACATGCTGAAGTAATTAGCCTTGTAATTCATTAACCGTTATACATCAGCAAAAAACCCTTTTTCACCGGACGGTCAGCGCCCGCTTCCAGACGAATAGCGTCCGCTCTTTGCGTCCTGTCCTTCCGAATCTCGCGTGCCTTTTTTGCCATTCATCTCTTGCATTCGGTGCACCCAGACGCCCCACTTTCCCTCCATAGCGTCCGACGCGCTTGTTGTGGCCCCACCTACTCCTAGCGCCTCCCTTGTATCCGCCCCCTTAACCTCTTGTCTACTGGCCTCCTGTCTACTCCTTGCGGTTGCGCACGTCCGGCGGCCATCGCTGGTACCCTCCCACCTCTGGCGACTTAAATCTGCCTGCTTCCATCCGCTTCCGTCCGCTACCATCCTACGTCACTTTTCTCTTAGTCTGCACCCTACAACAACTTCCATAATTCTCTTACTATTCACAAGAGGCCCGTTGCGGCCACCATGCAGACCCCCTACTTTAGTTGGCTTCCTCCCCTGCAGGAGAGCATAGTTTCGCATTAATCATCCGCAGAACTCAGGTGGCCGAGTTGAAGCCGCACACTTTCTATGGGAATCTCTCTCTTAAGTCGCCGGCTTCAACCTCGCCGCTTATTCAATTCAATTTATTTAAAACATTCCCCTAAACACCCACGGATCATGGAGTACTCCTGCGGCCGAGTGGAAGCCGGACATTGAATATGGGCACTGCCACCATAAGTGTACGACTTCAACTTGGCCATATATTTATACCGAACAATTCATCCTATTTAAAACATTCCCTTCAATGTCCGTGAATCATGTATTACTCCCGCAGCTGAGTTGAAGCTGGACACTCAATATGGGAACTGCCATCTTAAGTGTCCAGCTTCAACCTGGCTGGATATTCGTGTGGAACAATTCAACTTATTTAAAACAATGCTTTGAACGCACATGGATCGTGTAGTACTCCCCCAGCCGAGTTGAAGCCGGACACTGAATATAGGCACTGCCACCTTAAGCGTACGGCTTCAACTTGGCCGTATATTCATGCAGAACCATTCAGCCTATTTAAAACATTCCCTTTAATGCCCGCGGATTGTGTCGTACTCCTGTGGCCAAGTTGAAGCAGGACACTTAATACGCGAACAGCTACCTTAAGTGCCCAGTTTCAACTCAGCTGAATAAATACTGTACATAATTGGATAGAATAATTTAATATATTTCATTAAACGTCCTCAGATCAATCCTGTGATTCATTATCCATTGCTTCTCACCGCTAGGAATTACCTGCGCTTGTCCAATCACTGCTCTTATACTGACTATTCGCATGTTTTGACCATTGATCCGGTTGCCGACTCAAATATGTCCGCTCAGAATGTGAAATCTGCCACAATTGATCGGATTGAATATGCGAAGTAATGCCAGGCGATGGACAGCAGCGCTTCACTTAGAATATTTCTTATCTGGAAAAGTGCTAGCAACCAAGCCACCACGTGTTCTCGTAAATCTCAATAGTTCACTTCCCCACCAGTCTGGACCCACATCTAATCGTTTCTAGAGCCACTGTTGCGGAATGTCTTTGTTCCAGTACAGCGGACCCGGCGGATCTGGAACCTGTCAGTTTCCTGAAAGTCAGGTACTGGGATTTCAAGCTGAGCAAATCCTTCTACAGGAAGTAACCCCAGTTCGGCGGAGTCCGCAGGCAATCACCGGTCATCCGCAGCAGTCTGCCTGATAAAACACAGTATCTCCTCCATCATGTTGGAATAATGGATATTAAGGGCTGCGTATAATTCAGTCACTGTGCTGATGTTCTTCATACGGCCTTGTTACGGGGTAGCTAACACGGTAGGATGCCAGGCTAACTAGGCCAAGGATATTTGCGACAACGGATTAATAGTCAGGAAGGCTCGTTGATAATCGTTTGGTAAAGGTAAAGTAATAAAGAGTAGTCAAATATTAAAGAGTTAAATATAACTCGCTAACTTGTTATATTGTTAAGGTCTCTTCTCCGTTGCTTGATGATTCTTCAACCACTGAGGGAGAGGCCTCTATTTATACTGATAATCATGCTACTTCGACTTTACTAGTTAAGAAGTATCTTCTTAACAATTCAGTTTGTCAGAACAAAGTGCGAACACTGTTAGACCCTGAGAACTTGCCCAGCTCGACTCAGAGAATCTCCCGAACTGCTATTTCATCTGAGGGTGTCCCCACTCCACCAGTAGACAGTCTTCGATCTCTTCATCATGATAGACTATAAATGAATATGCGGCTCAAATGCCTACATACCAATAGTAATATGGAATATGGAGTGATCAGTTCCGATATCCAGCTATCAAAGCATTATGCAGCTAACGCATATGCAACTAGAAAATGAGAGGAGTAGTATTCTCTTAAACATCGTTCCAATCAGTTAAACATATCTTGCAACGTGCTCTCATCCCGTATTCCAAGTTGTTTTCCAGATGCCTCTGAGAAGCTCATAACTCAGGGAGCTTGGGTTCGGATATATGGTCATCCCATAGAGCCATATACCTCACTCTTAAATATTAGGTAAGCTATTCCCGCTAGGGTAATAGGCCTTTAAGAACCCGGCGAGGTGTGCTGCGACCCAAAACAGTCAGCATTTCCATCCCACTATCTTCTACCACGATCACACCTTCAACTTTTGAAAGTGCTTCTATTGTCTGCAACCATATTCCTAGGGCGTGCTGGCGGCCATTATACAACAAGATCTGTTGGGCGGCTTCATTCTTGTTTGACCTGCAGTAGCCATCTTTAATCTGATCATTATGTGCTAGTTCACCGATCTTGGTTGAATACATCGATATGGATCCAAAAAGCTATACGTGGGAGGCAAAGTGAGTCATGTAGTGCATCTTGATGAGGTTGAAGTAGTTCTCATGCTGTATCAAATCTGCCCGCCTATCAGACCTTTCAACCCTCTCTTGATCAGCTGGCAGACGACGATTGGCGACAGTTCTATGGTGGACTTCTTTAGTACACTGATCTGCTATTAGTTCCCTTAGCTCCCGATCCTGGCGAGTTGCTTGAGCGCGGGTAGCCTTCGAGGTACGGAACTCAAGAAAAATGACCTTTGTTCGGTGGAATGTCTGCAGGTAACTTTCCATGTAGGAAAGTATGTCTGGTGTATAACTGCGATATTGAGCCATAAGAGTGAAGTCTACCAGCACGCTAACACACTTCAAAGCGCTCTTGAAATCCTGATATTGAGAAGTGTCCAGTTTTCGCAATGCGGACGCCAATACGGCTGAAATACAACGGTCAAGATTGTGCATTGCCTTTCCTTGCTATTGTGTGATTTCGCGATAGGCCTTTTTCGGTACGCTGAATCCGGAGTAAGGAGGAATTTCTTTCAAAGAATCGTCGAATGCCTGCTGCCGTTTATGCTTTTTCAGAAATCCTTCTACCCATTCCATCATATGTTTGAATAAGCCAAAGTAGATGTTGTGCAAGAGGTCCGGCTTGTGTAGGTCCGCGGGCTTACTTGGTCGAGTCCAGTGAATACATTGTTTTCTATTTTCACACCCAACTGCTGAAAGTATTCTGCAATGCCGGCCACTTCTGCCGGCTCATGCCTCAAGGCTTTCTCTCCATATAGCATGTAGTCGCAGGTCTCATATATTCACTGCGGATCCCCACCGAGCTCCTCGCTCGGAACCTCACACTTTGGGCATGACTTGCTGCCTATTCCTTGCAAGGCTGCATGCTCAGCATGATCTGCGATCCAGGCCCACAAAATGGGAAAACAAAGGCGCATTTTGCCCTCTGCACAATCCATTACCATTCCTTCTCGGGCAACCTGCTGTAATAGTGCCAGGACAAGATCGAAGACAGCCCGCAGAACATCCGTGTTCGTCTGCCACTGGGCTTCGTTGGCACGGGCTGATTCGCCAGTAAACTTTGGCCGTACTGGAAGCAATGCCAGAAGCAGGATTGGCATCTTGGCAGGGCTGCTTCTTGTCCTCAAATGGATATTGCCAATCGTCATGTATACCAGCCAGGCTTTCTTATCTCTGGAGAAATCGGTAAGGTGCATCTGGTTAGAAAATCTGATAATGGACACCACTGTGGACCCGGCGGGCAAAGATTTCTACCAAGGAACAGAATGGGCTGTTAACACGAGAAACACCACTCTAAGAACTTGTCAGGACCCATCTCATATCTGCATATTCCACCACCAGTCTGCCGTACGCATCTCTGAATATAATCACTCCCCCCTTGAATCATATTCTCGAATAGGTACGTTAACCATATGTGAGCTATACGCGACCTGACGGATCAGGTAGCGGACACAGTCAATAATATTTTGATAATAGAAAGTTGTTGCATGTCGACCATCATCAATACTGGCTTCCGCCTACACCAAGTATTCACGAAATGGGTCCAGTATGTCAAGGTGTAGTTGCAAGATATAGGCAGACCGGAATGATCTGCTATCAGTACCGCCTAAACCTGCCGCAAAGTACGCATCGATCTGCGACTTGGCTACCTTGCTCCGGACAAACCAGGTTGCCAAATTAAAGTCGTTTTCAGATGAGAAGGGGTTCCAGGGTCATCGGTCATGGCCTTGTTGAGCTCTGTATAGCCAGCAACTTCGCCGAGTAGTCTGCCGGCATCAGGAATAGTTTCTTGACCCGAAGGGCGCACGCGGACAAGTGGGTGGGAAACTTCTTCAGTGTCTGAATCGTTCTGCATATCATCTATCTCACCACTTGCTCTATGGAAATCTGGGATTTCGAGCCTGCAATCAGATTCGTAGTCTGAGTCGGTCAGGTTTTCATGTTCATCACGAACAAAAGTAGGGCCCATGGAAGCCGCATCCGCAATCGCGCTGAGCGAAAGAACGATATCAAGATGCATTGTCTGAAGGTGTTTCGTATGCAGCGGCTTGTTGATAACGTCACCTGCAATAAGGGTACTTTGTTGTCTTTGAGGTCATCGTGTGTATTGTGTCTCTTGCAAGTAGTCTGGCGGATGCATAAGCGGATGGGCTGAGCGGCTGCACCGGATTCAGTCTTTCAAAGTAAAGGGTAGGTTGCTTTCAAGAAGTAAATCAAGAAAATTTCATGTTTGTTTAGTCGGATAACGAACGGGTCCAGACATTCAGGCTGCCAACCGTTATTCACGGTTTAACTTGTGAAACCTGTTCTTTGTTGAGATGAGAGTATGGGAGTCTTGGCTCATGGGTCGCAGCTCCCATGCGGCTCCATTGCAGCTTAAAACCTGATCTGAAACCTATAGTTATTGTAGGTGGGTCACGTGACCTTTCAAGATATTCAAGTTTGTACAGGGTACAATCCTGCGAACCCCACTAAAACTGTCCTCGTACAGCCTATATAAGCTCTCTCTTCCCCCCCTTCCATCTTCCCTCCATAATTCTTTCCCCAATCACAATCACATCCTCGATCCGCCAGCCCATCCTAACAGGACCCACAAAGCTCAGCACAACCTCTCACTCGTCTGCAGTATCACCAGTGTATCCTCACCTCATTTCAGATTACCTATCTGCGTTTCCCTAGCCAATAACCTTTTCACAGCCATTACCATCCGCAGAACTCCCTTTACCGTCCGCCAGGCCTGCTCTATTTCCATTTTCGGATCTTCTACAATCCTTCATCCTCAAAAGTACCAGCATCTACTAGCGGCCATCCTCGATCCGCTGAGGGACCATTTAAACCCCCAAAAAAAACAGCCTCTTTCTGATCCATCAACCACCCTCCACCCTGATCACTATTACAATTGCAGCCTCAAAGGTTGGTCTCACTTTCGAAAAATTGGCGTCCTTTAAAAACGACTGCAATGTTACCTGGTGTAAGTATGTTTGCGGCTTCCCCCACCCACGAACCTATAGTCCAGAGTATAAAGCCTGGCGAAATGCTATTAAACGTAAGATGGAGCAAGACAGGATCCCTGGGTGGAAGCCGAGTACTGCCGCACAATGGGCGGCCATCCAGGAACATGCTCTTAACCTGTGACCTGTTAGCCACAGGTCGGGACTCTGGCAGGTTAATAACCCCCATGGAGAACCTTTTACCGAATGCCTCGACTTTTTGTTAAAGGTCATAGCAAAAAAATATCACGGTATCTTAAGAGACATGTTGAGAGCACCTGTTGCCACTGTTGCGGTTGCGGACCCCACTTCTGCCAGAAATGATGGTAAGTTATCCTCAAGTGTCCGCCATAAAGATGTACCATATATGCTAATACAGCTCCTGCAGGTCTCACCAGTCCGCGGTCTGTCCGTCTCTGGATAGATGAGCCATCCGTAGTCTGCCCAAGCAGCCCACTTCCTGTCGGGATAGACAAGATCCAGTGGCAAAGTCGTGGACATGTTTACTAGATGGAGCTAACAGAGCCCACCTTTCTGAACCTACTAGCGGGCATAGACAAAACCATGGCACCAGGAATTGGATTTCGTATGCTTATTGGTGGGACAAGACTCGGACAGGGTACATGTCAGCTGCAGGACGATCCAGAGGAGCTGCTACCGCTTGCTGAAATGATCCGAATCACAAATAGCCGACTTGTCCGCATAAAAGGTGGTCTTTAAATCCGTCAAGCGAATCAATGGATCTGCTATTCTGTTGCTATCGAAGGAATGATACAGAGGATAGCACTACTCCTCCTGGTGAGATCATGTTTGCTCCAAGTAATAACCGGAGCCCCCCTCCAGACACCTCAGATGACGGGTCCGCCAGTAGCGATAATGGACAGAGCTCAGATAGCCACCAGCCAGAGTTATCCGCTGCAGCCGCAAAGCGAACCACCTCATCAAGGACCACCAGGAGCAGTAATACCACAAAAATAACTAGGCGAACACACCGCATCAATTGGGGGGACGTTGGCGAATCAGAGCCAGAGTCTTCTGGTACGCAAGGTTCTGTCCCTCGTGCTAACTTGAGCACTGGTGTTTTGAGGTCTAGTGGACAAGGAGAACGGGAGACTGACCTAATGAAAGCATCCCAGACCCCAGCCAATAACAGTGGTAAATGCAACCTTGCTGTCATGCAAGAGGCCCATAAGCTATACGGTTCGGATGAAAGTCCGGAACCCCAGAGGAAGGTGGCCCGCCAGGTGGGGGCAATCAATGCCAGGATTGAGGTTGAGCCAGACACACGCAATGGGGAGCATAATCTGAGTAGGCAACCTGCTGACAGGACTAGTCCGACAACTAGTCTGTCTCCGTTTACTCCCAATCCGGGTCACCATGATGCGTCTGCAGTCTTTGAGCTGGCAGAGGGGAGAAGGTCAGCCGAGCATCTTTTGATGCTGGTCTCATAGGCCGAGCAGCCTGTCAACACATTGGCAACACAAGTCGATACGCCTGGCAGAAGTCATTCCCCCTCCGATCTGTGTACCGGCGATGTGTGTGGGGATATTCCGACAGCTGAAGAAGTTGGACGAGAATTAGGCCTGCTCGCTGACTTCCCAACCGACTCGAGTGCATACTCTACACCTGGTAAGTTCCAGTTACGACTACCAGGTTTTTCATTTATTCTGTTGGCAAGGTCTACCGCAGTTCCCGCAGAAACGGGCGTTGGGAGTCCGCTCAAGTCCGTTTCTGTCCTGGCTTACTAGCTCTGCGAACAAAGCTCTCCTGCCCCGACCAATGTGGCTAATGTCTAGCGACCTGAGGGTGCACGTCCAACTCAAGCAATTTACAAGTACTAGGGCACGATGGACCCCTCCACTTTTCCTTTTGGTGTTTTTCACTTCTGTTTCTAGAGTTCATGTTATTCTCGCTGGTTCCTGACTATTTCTGTTTTAGATTAGCCCACTACGTCTGGGCTGCTTGCCCTGATCAGTATACTTAATTTAGACCTGCGACTGTCCGCAGATCCTGCGGGTGTTTCCTTTCCGTGTTTTTCATTTGGAGTTAACTTTTAGAGTTTTGCGAGTTATCCTTGTATTTTTTCCCGCACATTTCTTGTTTGGATTGGCCCGGCTGTCACCGTTCCAGGTTGCACAAACCCAATGTAGTCTACCGACATTTTGTTGCTCTGCGAAGTCCCTCTTAAAGTTTTGCAGACCATTCTTGTTTGCCACTAGCTGTTCTGCATTTACCGGGTCGGCTCGTAGGACCTGCTCTTGGAATCTTCAAGTTTGCAGATCATTCTTGCTCTTTTCTGGCTCTTTTTCGTTTGGTATATGTTTTCTCTGCTAGCTTTAGCGGTTTGATCTTTGGACTTGTGCAGATCATTCTTGTTCTTTTCTAGGTGTTTTTCATTCGGGGTTGCCCCTTTCATTACTATTCCTAGCCTAGCTTTTCATCTTATATCCCATCCGTTGAGCCTTAGCGGCCGCTTTCACTTTCTGAGATTATTGTCTGGGCCCGAGCCCTAGCATTACCTGCATTTGTTTCTGTCCACTTTGCAGACCTACTCAAACTAGATTAGTCCGTACATTCTGATGAACCTTTTTTTATATCTGGTTCAGGAACCCCAAGTACCTAACACTCGTATTGCCCCCGTGAAATCGCTGTGCGGCCAAGTCTTCAGATACAAATTCCTATATCAGGTATCAAGCTGCAATTTAGACACGCGGCGTGTGCTGAGGCCAGCGGACATGAAAGCGAGTAATGAGCTGTGAATGTCCTTAGTTCTTAAGGAAGTTCGCCCGATCATTTTAATCTTCCAAGTTCACACCCCATATCGTGCCCTTAGCTACCTACCAATAGAGGCTTCCTGACACCACCTGCACCTCAACATCATACACTACAATTCTCTTCTATCACTATTCACCTGCATACTATGTCACAACAAAAGCGGCGGCTTATGGTGGACCGAGCGCGTTCATCGAGGCAGGAAAGGCAAAGGCAAAGGGGGGTCCTTCACGGACATTTCCGGGGATCTGGGTCCAGGGACGGATTAACTATAATAACATCACCCAGTGTTAAGTCTGTTATGGCTGGGTCCGCTGTAGGTAGGAGGAGGGATGCCGTGAGGGAGCCAGCTTCTTCACGACTCCAGGTACCAAAGCCTGTCCTGTACAACCGGCAGCAGGTCTTAGATTCAGCGGATGAGAGTCTAGACTCTAATGATGGGGAATATGAGGGTAATGATGGCCAGAGTGAGAAGAGTGAGCAGAGTGAGCAGAACGAGTTAGGCCAGCATGGGGACGATATGGATCATCCATCGGCCTGGGGAGTGCAACGACCAATTAGGCGTGAGTTCCTTAGTAGCTCGCAGCGCTGAATACTGACAATCACCCCTGAGAATACCTAGAATTCCAGCTGGAGGATTAGTTACCCCGGATGGAGAACATCTGCTCAAGTACGAGTTAGCCAAAACGGTTTTACATCTGCCATTCCCACACGTTCGCCTACAGACTTGAATCTACTTGCGATTCCGGTGATAACCCCAAGTCACCCAGATCCAACGGTGCCGGAATTGGATAGCAGAGGACAGCGAGCCAGCAGTAGGCGAAATATAGCAACCGGGCTTGAGCGTACCATTCTGGTCAGATCCCGTGACCTGATGTGGGATTGGACGATCTTCGTCAATCCATTTCCGAATCCAATTACCCTGACCGAAGAGGTCCGCAGATATTGCAGCGATGCCTGGACCAAATTAGGCTTTCCCAACTTTGCTGATGCTACCCCGCCCTCAAATGGCCAGGTAAGTTACCCTTAATCGATAACCAACATCCTATCCTAGACTAAATGGAGTGGCTGCTGGTCACTGATTTGCAGATCCGGGCAAAGCACAGCAGATGCAGATCTCAGTATCTGCATACAGCAAAGAAGGCGATAACAGAACTCTATAAGCTCAAGATTGAGGATCCTACAGCCTGCCCAGGAAGGGTGGAATACCTACTGGTGGAGGATAGGTTCATTTGCCCACCGGGCAGCTATGAGATATCTTTTTGACATTTGTCGAGATTGTTTCTAATCGGAGTAAGAGTAAATCGATCTAATCCGGTAAACAGCCAATTTCTCTGAGATTCCTAGCACCTCAGATTCCGGGTGTAATATTTGTTCAATATTACTCTGGCCCGAAAAGGAAAGTCATGACGGATGAGGGTTTCCTGGATAAGATCGATGGCCTGTTTATATATCTGACAGTCGCCATATTATGTCATTCACTGCGATATTGGCAAACTGGCATCTCTATCGATAATGTGGCTTTCACAAGGGCCACTTCTGGGGGTAAGAAAAACAATGTGTACTGGCAGGTTTCGAAAGTGTCTGGATCCCCCGACGGCCCGGGCATCCAGACACTTTTGAAAACAGCAAGTACTCGAGTTGAGTGAAAGGTCAGCTAACGGATAGATAGCCCTGCTGGAACGTCAGACACAATCCTGGGGCAAAACGGGAAGAGTTTGGCAAGTCAAATAATCCAGCGGATAAGGATGACATTGGAGGCCAGAATCACGAAGGAATGGGGAAAGCAGGTGGAGAGGACGGCGGGATATGGCAATGATGAGGACGCATTGAGGCGAGAGTTTGGTAGTAATACGGAGCTGGATGAATTGGAGGCCGCTGGCAGCCTCATGGATACAGGAGGAGGACATGGTCAGCACAAGCCGCAGGGAGAACATGGGCCCAATCCGGGAGCACTGGTTGGTGCAGCACAGTTTCAAGACCGTGGCGAGGTGGAATCGCATGTTGAAGAAACCAATCGAGAGGATAGGGAGAATGGTTTTATCACCACTCGCTGATCGTGTATAATATAATATATGTAATAAAATTAAATTAAATTACGCGGGCTAAAAGGGTCAGGAATGGTCAAACAATAGTAGTGTGCGAGTCGGTGGGCAGGAAAGGCATAAGAATGAATTGCGCGGATGGTTATAAGCCACGCATGTATGAGTAAGGCATCTAGTGGGCAATTGTAGGTTCGGAAGCATGGGAATGTGTCAGGGAGATGGTTACAAACTGCGCAGGCTTGGGTAAGTCGTCTAGCGGGCAGCTGTAGGTTGACAGGCACGGGAATGAGTCTGGGGGGCTGTAAGAGGCCGGGGAAGACAGTGGGAGCCCACGAGCAGACTGTAAGAGGCTGGAAAGGCGGCGAGAGCCATAAAGTAGACAAGATAGGATGTGGAAAACGGAGGAGAGAGCCGCACGAAAGGGCAAGAGAGGGGGCATGTCCCCTGGATATGGGAGAAGAGGGGCTGGGATCAGAGGGTGGAGGAGGAAGGGGTGAACGCATTGGGAGGGATGAGGGCGGACGAAGTAATGAGGGAAAAACGTCCACTGAATACGGGAGAGCACTGAGGGAATCCGGGAGTGTGGGAGAAGCGGAGGTGGGGTTGGTGGAGTTCTGGATGAGAAATTAATTCAGAGAGATGTTAGTGACAGGGTTAAAGGGGAGAGGGTATCATGGAAAGAAAGCTGGCGGGCAGGAGTATCGGGGAGGGAGGCCGGAAGGAGACATGTCGCGGCCGCAAGACGTCCACAAAAGGGGAGCATGGGAACGGGTGCATTGGGAGCGAAGGGATGAAGAGGCTGGATGCTGGGGGTAGGGTATTAGGGGGGTTGCTGCGCCAGGGTGGGTCAAATTTGTCAGAACGCAAAAGGGCCACGTCCAATGCATCCAGATGCTGACTTACCCATCCGAACGCATTGAACGCAGCCCTTTCCCTTCCAAACGCATTGAATGCACCCCTTTCACTTCCGGACGGAATGAGCCCGGGCAGACGCACCCAGAACTGGAGTTTACGTTATAAGTGCCTGGAACGTCCAGCACACAGGGTGAGCCGGGAGAGACAGAACACAAGGTATTTCTTTTGCTGATGCATGTAAATATTATAGGAGTTACCATAATCTTGGCTCAAGTCATGTAAACTAGTTATCTCACTTATTTACTACCTCTCATTTTGGCAACTCAAACACAACGGTTAGTTATACTACCCATCCTTTTTTACGCTCTAATATAACATACTAGTGTGTATTACTCTTCTTTAAGTTAATGTGGTATACTAATTGGCTTATATACCAGTATGTCAAACTCATAGCTCATAATATAAACCATTTGTGAAAGTCATTATATCATAATATGATTGATAATTATAAGTTGTTCTAACAGTCAAACAATCAAATTATAGCAATAACTCACTAGCATCCATTATGTGAGAGCTTAACATACCCATATCTTATAACTATCAGTCATATTATAAAATCCAGCCTTACTTAGTTACCCTTTGCAACACTTCCCTATCATATTCTTTCTATGATTAAAGCTAGGTTCAATTCTTCATTCTAACCTACAGTTGTAAATTTTCCCAAGGAGTCAAAATACATTAAGTAATATAACAATATCTTCAAAAACCATACTTATTCTATTACATACCAATGCCACCACATTTCGCACAAAATACCCGTCGGAGCAGCCGACAGCAATGAGTTAAACCGTCCTAGAGCAAATACAACCCCTAACGCCCTCCGTGCGGGATTCCCCGCGATATTACACTCCAGCACCGCTACTTGTCCTAATGTTCATTGAGTCGGAGGGCGCCTCAACAGCACAGCACCACCAGGACACAATATAGCATTCATCTGCCGACATCAGAAGCGTGCTGCAAAGAACATCCAGTTTCATGTGTTCCACCATACACCCCCTCTTATCATATTCTAGCCATAAACTTTAACAGGACCGGGGCCGTCGGGAACTACACACACACCCCACTTCTTCGGCATTAGCAGTAGAATGGCACATCGCACAACCCGTGCCTCATCCAGCCACCGCCTGTATCCGATAATGCCAGCACGGCGGGCTGCATGCGGAGGGAGCCGGTACTCCCACCCGAGAACAAGGCAGAACCGCATTACTGCCTTAACCAGCCTTCAGGAATGAGCCATATATGATATTTATCTTAGGCCTGAACATAGGACTATACTGGAGCCTAACTTCCGCACTCACTAATGGACGGGCAGATACGAGGAGGAAGCACTCGAGTAGATAGGCAGCCTCAGTGTAGGCCTGCAATCACCAAAAGTGCCACAAGTGCCAAAAGTACTGTGCTCGTGCTAAAGTGAAAAGGAATGAAAAAATGAAAAAAGATACACCTTGCTCGTGACACTGGATCAACTCACCCCACTCTCCAATTCCGACACCTGACCATAACCGCACAAGACCGATCGGCAATCATAATAAGCAAGCAATCACGGAGACCAGTCTGGAAATTATTGTCTCGTATCACGCAATCCCGTGATCTCAGGGGGACTCAAATTTAACGCCAAGATGGATCTGTTCGTTGCCCATGGCAATAGTCACACCCCGCTAGGAACCACCCCCTCTAGTTCATCGACAACACGTCTACCCGCCAGTAAATTTCTATCATACAAGGCTAACAGCCAGCTAGCGAGTTACAGCAACAAATTGCACTTTCTTTTTTCTTTTCCATATTCCTTTCACGAGCGACATGATAACTCCCCACATACCCAAAAGCTACAATGTCCGATGACCAATTCGAGGAGAGCGAGTTGCTGGTTCACGCTTCTGCGCCTACATCGAGGGTAGATGACGAGCGGTATCGGGCGCAGGCTTTGGCTTGTTTGAATTTTCGGCCAGCAAAGAGGAGGATTTTGGGGAGCGTTTTAGTCGAAGGAGAGGGGAAGAGGGGAAGTGATGGAACGGAGGATGGGAGTTCACAGGGGAAGAGGGCTCGGTTGACGGAAGACGATAGGGGTGAGGAGGGAGGTCCTGCGCAAAGCCTGGAGGTGACCAAGACGCCGGCCAGGAGGGGAAGGAGCTCTAAGATGAGGATAGAGAGGGGGATGTTAAGGGGTCTCGCTCAGTGTATTGCCTTCCTTCGAGTTTACCGAATAAGTTATCATTGAGGTCTAAGTCTGATGCTTCGTGTTTGGCAGCTCTACCGATTACACCTGGAGAAGTTGCGGGAAGAGTTGGTTCGCCGACTGCTGAGGTTGCCACCCCAGTGATGATGTCCGCTCCCGTAGCGAACGATAAGACTAGCTTTGAACTGAGGGAGTCTTTCTTTTCTCCGTATGTGCCTACCCCGCCATCACCCCTGTCAAAGCAGAAGGAGGGCCCGGTGGAGGATGAGACTAGCTATGGCTCCTCATGTTTTGACTCTTGGGACTCAATCCCAAACACCATTCCCGATTCTCAGGAGGCCGCACCTCGGCTTTTACCCTCATCACCTAAAGAGGGGGGGATAGACGTAATCCCGCAGACCGTTTTTGCTGAGGCCTATGTAACCTCTGATGAAGAACAGGGAGATTTATCGCTTCCTTCATCCCCGCCAGTTATAGAAGAATTAGAGATTGTCCCACAGGCAATTCCATCTGCAATTGACCCTTCTCAGGAGGAAAAGGATCACGAGTCATCCTCCTCTGAGAAATGTATTTTCCCCGCAATATCCAACGTCTCATTCACTTACGATCAAAAGACACCTAGCGTGGGACGACCACCACCAATACCACCACCTGTGCCCAGCTCACCGACTGCCTCGGAGTCGACAACTGAATCCCTACCCTTAGAAGAGCCAGCTCCCATGGTGCGATCTAAACAGTCACAATGGCCGATCCCAACACTCGTGGAAGGTCCGTACCACTTCTTCTCCCCGATACCCGAAACTTCATCCAATCCCCCCATCGTGTCAGAGAACCTGCGAAAAATCTGGAACGTCGGCCAAGTGCGTGCGCACTACCAAAAGCAGAAAGTCTCGCAGAGTAGGGAAATACGTGAGCTAGAACGGGGGTGTTGGGAGATGGACATGAGCGGATGGACAAAATTCGAGGATAAGATACACTTTTGGAAGGCGCTGAAGGATCATGTTACTTCTGGCCGCTTCGGCTGGGTTAGCGTATTTTTGGACGAGGAGAAAACTGGAAACGTTATCAAAGTGTACTGTTTCGGGGGGAGTGCCCAACATGTGTGTTCTCCCTCTCCTCCTCTGCTCTCGCTCTTCTCCCCGGAGCGATTAACCGATTGAGAGAATCCTGCTTTTCTGACTCTGTTTCTGTCGGGTTTTCGCTTGTTTGCGTTTGTTTATAGCTTTGGGCAGCGTTGCATATATTGAGCGATAGAAAGACCGCGGGCATCGTCTGGCTAGACGCGGGCGATAAGGAAGTGCTCAAGTTCTGAGCCGAAATGTCGTCACTCCCCCTCCTCCTTCCCTCCCACACAAGCGGCACTTTTGAAGCATCTCACGGATTGGCACAGACCCCATCTTTCACGAGCTATTCTGCACTCAAGATTCGAGGAAGTGAAAGAGGGAAAGAGAAAGAAACAAGGAAAAGCAGTGGTGATCGTGACATCGCATGATATGATAGGACACGACGGGATACCCCGCAAGCTCATGTTATCGCCAAAGTACGAGTAATCGTCTCTCCCTCCCTTCCTCCTTCCAAACCTGATGATTCGATCCGGATACACGTCCAATAGCTGACTTGTTCGGAGTTTATAAAGCTTCGCCTAGAATGGGGGAGCTTGCTTTTTCCCCACCTTATCAACACAAGCACACATACCCACGTTCGCACAGACGGAGTTTCCTCATTGTGCTTGCTTGCATGCAAAGTGTGCTCCACACATGATATCGTGTATACATCGACCATCCCGTGCCCGTTATTTCTTTTTCTTTCCACCTTTCCTCCCTTCCTACCCTATTGCCTCGCAAAATCCTTGTCATGTCCTGTACTGTACAATACAACACCATGCCATACATTTATCCAAAATACTAGTAAGACCACCATATTCGCACACGCATACATGCTCGTATATACCTGTGACAGAAACCCCCTCCCCCGCACGGCACGGCAGAGGCACAAAACAGGCATACACCGTAGCACAGTCAAGCTTAACCGCAACCTGCAATCCAGCCCCTCCCCCCCTCTTTCCCACAATACCCGTGATATCCAGTATTGAATAAACTGCCCACTTCACACCCCGTCACTCGAAATCCCACCACAGTACCATACCGCACTACAAGAGTACAACTAACCCCGCACCACTCACCAGAAAACAGGCCCGTGCTATGCCCCGGCGGCTACAAACACGACAGCACGACAGCGCTCGAGTATTAACTAGAGTACACAAGACAAGCGAAACCTCGCCACCGTAGCCATCACACAAACATACACAAGCCATGCAGAACACCCATCCGATCGTGGAGCGACAAAAGAAACGTAAACCCTCCCTCGACCGTTCTAGGCCCGATCAACCGCCCCCCCACCACCACCACCACCACCCCTCCCTCCAAAACACCGGGAAGCACAAGTATGATACTCGCCTCTCGGAAGAATATATTACATTGCATCGCGATAGCTTTTTTGCACAGCTCTAGCTCTCACCCCGTCGGGTCCACTGTGGGTAGAGTAGCCGTTGCCGAGTCGAATGGAATATCCAAGTTCATCGCTTCGACACACACATCGCATGTACGCTACGAGGAAAAGTATCCCTTACCCATAGCATACGTTTCTCTTCTTTGCGTAGTAACTTAGTAAATGAAACACAAACAAACCAAACCAACTCAAACAGTAAAACCCGGAAAAAAAAACACCACGATCCCGAGTGACAGTACATGATCCGCTCAACCCCTTCCCTCCCACCTTCCCCCTCAACATCCATCACCCCACCCGCCGCCACTTCACACGTAGGACCAGCTTATCACGACAGCACGTGTCGACACGTAACGCTTGATAGGCCCCCCCCCCCCACACAAGATAATATGAGCAAGCAACCACGTACCCATACAGTACTATACAACTCTGCTACCACTATTACAAAAAAAGGAGGGGCCGCTCATCACAAAAAACACGACAGACAGAATGGAAGAAGAGGCTGAAGGCTAGCTTACTTGTCGGTTGGTCGGTCGGTCGGTGAAAAGCATTGTTTACAAAAAAAAAAAAAAAAAGAGCCAAGTCGTGTATACTTACTTGCATGGTTGTCACGTATTTATTAACCGGCCAATGATATCGGGGGGGAAGTTATGCATGGGTGAGTGAGTGAGTGAGTGAGTGTTCCGTGGCCCGGCCAATCCTATATATGATACGATACAGGGCAGTCGCAAGTAGAACTACGGTATGTAGTAGGGTTAGGGTAGGGTAGGGTAGGGTAGGTTTTTATCTTTTGTTCGTTCGTTCGTCGGGGCAGGCCGGCCGGCCGGCCGGCCGTTGACGGCTGAGAAGAAATGGTCGCTATGTTCATCATATTAATATCATTAGCTGGAAGTAAATTGTGGACGGGGCGGGCGGGCTTGGCCCGGTTATAGTAACCTCCTTTTTCCGTTTCGTTCTTTTCATCAGCAACAAAAATAACGTCCGCTTCCGGATCCGTGCTAGTTAGTTAATTGGGTTTCGAATCGGACTTTTTCGCCAACTAACTAATTTTTTTTTTTCCGTCTGAGGCCGGTTTTTAGTTAAGTTGAGTGGCTTAGTATGTAATACCACACAATCCAAGCGCTTCCTTCCTTTCCAACGGGGCTCTCTCTCTCCTCGAAAGGCAATTGGCTCCTCACCATTACTCACTCGTCCATTCATTTCCTCTTTCGCAGCCCTCCCTTCCACAACTCGCTTCCCCACGAACGCTTCCAAACGAAAGCGTTTCTATATGTGGAAACGGATAATAATAATAAGACAAGGTCTATCATACGACGGGAAGGAATTTATCCTATCATTAGCAGATGGATGGTCTTTTTTTGTTTATTTTTCTCCCAAGGGTGGACGCTTTGATCTTGAATTGACCGACCAGCCAGCCAGCTAGCTACAATAGCCAGCCAAGGTCTCGAACCTTTTCAAAAACGGGGGTTCTAGAGTTTGAGTAAGAGTACGAGTACAGCCACCGTAATACTGATAAACATCCTCAGTGGTGCCTACGGTTATGCTTTCATGCTTTCACCGCCCGCTTCAGCGGAATTTATCGAGGGACAAGGTTTTCCCGGAAACCTGGGGTTGACACACACACACACACACAAGCGCACGCACGAAGTTTTAGGCTCGGGAAGTTGCATTTCATTTTCTAAATGCGGTATATGATTCGTGGGGTTATAGATTAACTTAACACGTATGCGCTTGCTTGGAAAGGTGGGGGGGGGGGGGCCGGGGTGGAGGTTGGTTGGTTGGGTGGGAGTTGATTTGGTGGAATTTGGGAGGGGTGGGGAGTTTATTGACTGGGGATTTGTGGTGGGTGGGCTGGGGAGGTCGGGGGAAGGAGGAGGAGGGGGAGGAGGAGGGGAAGGAGGAGGAGGGGCGGTGGTGTGCTAATGGTTTTGGGGGAGCTCTTAGTGAGGGAACGATAGTTTACGGCTTCGGGGATTAGCGTGTCATACGAGGTGTTTTTGTCTCGTGGTGGTAGTGGTGGTCGTGTCGCTGCCTGCCTACCAGGATGGATGGACGCTCGTAAGTTAGGTAGAGAGCTAGTCTAGCTAAGCCAAAGCTACACAGCCCCTCGCGAGCAAGCAAGCAAGATTGTTCAGTCACTCGTTCATTTCTCTACGAGGTTAGCCTTCATTGTAGTTACCACCTCCACAATATCGCATCTATCGCTATGCTCGCACCACCATACCTTCCCCCCATCGTCAAACATGTCCCAAAAAGGACCAACGCCTTAATATGATACCGTCCCCGTGTCTATCAGTAACTACACCCCCTCCTCCCCATTCAACAGCAAAAGCACTTTCTCCCGATCATCTGCCCATCCCCCGTATTAGCAATATCACCACCGTGTACCAGAAAAAAAGAAAAGCAAAAAAAGTCAAGATTCCCCTCCTCCCAAAGTAACTTTGGGGTCCGACGGCCCCGGAGAGACGCCCATTCTATGTTTCCCCTGCTCGGCTGATTGATTAATTGATATTATGACGATTTTTGACCAAATTTCTCCCTTTTTTTTTCCTTTTTTTTTTCATTCTGTTCTCCTATATGTTATGTGATTCGAGCCTATCATGGCTACTCTTTTCGATACTTCCCCACCAGCAAGATTATGCTCATTTTTTGAAACCTAATTCGGAAGTCATAAATTTGGTTCGCGTTTGTTCAGGCCTTCACGGGGAGCCGGCCAGCGGTGGAGGTCGTGACCAAGCCAGGCAGTTCTCCCGACGCTGGGTCAGTGCTCTTACTAAATCCCCCACCAAATGGCCAGAAACACACCTATTATGCGGAGCCTATCTATCTAATGGATTTCCCCCATGCGACCCCATCTCCGGGCCACCCAAAATCACCAGTCAGAACCTATCAAACCGCCGGGTGACATCTCATGATCCGCTTATATAATACCACCCGTGACAAAAACCTCCTGACCGACCGACCAATCTGACATCCGCTTGAACAAGCTTTTTTGGGGTTTTATTTTATTTTATTTTTTCCCAATGGGCGTTCAGGAACACCCGTGGGATAAACCGCCTTGCATAGAACAAAAAAAAATCATAACCCCCCTTCCCACCCCCACAAATCCCTCCTGCCAAAATACCCAGTAGGGTGGTCAGCAAATCATATTTCTTTCCACCCATTGAGATGAAAAAAAGGCCCCGCACACCGGAACATCTTCGTGACAGTTGCATAAGTTGGTACGAGTTTAAAAAAAGGGGAGATGAAATCCGTCCAATGATTCGCGGATTGAAAGTTCCCATCAAAAGGAATGTCAGAATGAGAGATGCAAGGCAAGAGACAAAAAAAAAAAGTGACGTTCGGGAAAAACAAATTCCCCGTTACCAAAAAGCCATCCAGTTACCCAGTTTTCACCGTCCCCCCGGTCAACCGGGATTTTTCCCTGGCCTTCTTTTCTTTCCGCGCTTCCGCCGCTGGCCGGCTACAAGCAGTGGGTTTGCTGGTCGGCTGCTCGTACCCGGTATCATGCCGGCATTTCGAGGACGGTACGGTGCGGTACGGATGGTGTGGTAACCTCTTTGATTCCCGGGAAAAATAGTAAATGTAAAAAAATTGTCCAAGAATTCCGTATTTGCACCGAAAGGGTTACAAGGAATCTGTCGAAAATAAAATAAATAAAAAGGCCCGAAAGGTTAACCGAGTATGTGAGTTTATTTTAACGAAGGCCGGCTAACAATTGGAGATTAAAAAAGATTAAAAATTCGGAAGAGAGGCTGGCCGCAACTACCGTACCGGACCCGTACCGCAGTGCAGCCGCGATCTGGTCGCCTAAAAGATCTGGCAGGAAGATCCAATATTTCGGCAAGCACTTTCTTTTCTTCTTGAAGGACCAGGGAAGCCTGTTAGTTTGCATATGGTTTAGTGCCATTTCTGTCTCTAATCTGAACGGGGAGAGGCCTTTCTTTCGAAATGGACTGAGGTCATTTCTTAAAGCGGAAGGTGCTCTAGGACCGTAATTTTTTACGAGCCAGAAGAACGCACCTCAAATGAAACGTTTCGTTTTCTCTTTTATTCCTCTCCCTCTCTGTTGGTTCAAGATGCAGAATATTCCCCGAACAAATTGCCCGGCACGGTGTGGCGCTCGCACGGTTTCGGAAATGAGAAAACTACCGACCGTGATGAGAAGAACGATAGAGATTGCCAAAGGAAATGACGGGTGCAAACGGCAGGTAACGTGATCAGTTCTCGATCGGGAGAGGGAAGATGGAGAAGCAAATACGAGGATGGAATTGAAATTTCAATTGTCATACACAGCCATGAAATGTTGGATAGGCCTAGATTCGAATCCACGGAGCATGATATGTTAGAGAAAAGGATCAAACCACGCTTCAAACATCAAGCGTAGAAAATACCGAGGAAGTTGGAATACGCTCACCGGAACTGCAAGAATTGTAAGAAGAGGGTGAGAGAAAAGAAGAAAAGAAAAAACCACCAAACTATGCCCGACATGTCGATGGTCAAGCACGGAGGGGGTGTTTTTCCACAAAACATTATGATATCGTGAGGAAAACAAACGCCCTAGGGGATACCCTACACACGTAAGTATCACTATCCGCCCTTGTTGCAAATATGAAAACTGACCGGTTATCCAATCCATCCAGGACAAAATAATTTAAGAAATAATATGAAAACCAACAAAAAAAGGTCCATCATCCGCATCGAACAACCCGGTTCCCACTCCTTGCAACATAACCAAGGCCAGACCCCTCCACGCCCCCTAACCCTTCTCGTTAAAATATCTGATCAATTTTCGGAACTCTCAGACATCCACCGCAGCAGGAACAACTAAAAGAGTATAGCCAGAAGGGGGAGGGAAAATGAGAGGAAAGTGATCACGTTTTCCCCTTTCCATTCGCCTGCTCCTTAGAGGGAAATGCCAAAAAAAAAGGCCCCACCACGATACGGCGAGCAAGCAAGCAAAAGACCAAACATCAAATGAAGCTCCGTCCGTGCGTAAGCGGAGCGAAGAAACATAAAGTTGGCGTGCAGATCGGCTATCGAATGTTGTGCATGAAAATGAGCAAGTTAAAACCTTCAAACCCTTATTTCGGCTGAATAAGGCGTCTCTCGGTATCCGGCATTCTCCCTTTTGGATAATTATTTTTCCCCATCATCGCAATCCTCCTGCTGTGGTTCGTCCATCATGGACAATTAAAGGGAAAAAAATAAAAAAGCGACTGGGTGGGGTTTCAGCCAGGGGTAGAGGTGGAGAGACAGAAAAAGGGAACGGGGGCAGGTTGTTGCAGCACGTGGGCTGCGCACCGCGATACGCGTTCGAAAAGTCCGCCCGCGCGCTTCTGGAGAGAGGGCTCTTAATTTTGTTTCTCCGAAGCTCTCTTTTGCGCAGGAGGATTCTCGTTCTCTCATGAGAGGTTTGGCGGTGAAGTATTTTTTTAAATTTTTTTAATTCCTTTTCTCCATCCCTTTCAAACCTTTTTTGAAACAATGAGACCCTTTCTCTTCAGTAGAGAAGGGGAAATGGTAGCGTTAGTTTAGTATAAGTTGTAATTTATTGTAACAGAATTTAAAATATGATTCTCATTCCTTTTGGGGTTTTACCCCCTTCATTGTTCTTTTTTTGCCCTTTATCATATCATAGCTGAAAAATCGACAATAGAAGCCCACGAACGACGCGATAGGCAGTTGGTGGTTTGCGCTTGCTGTGTCAGCAAAAAAGTTCTTTGTGCCAGATTTCCGCAACGGTCGACAACAACCGAAATTGTTACAAAAAAAGTCGTGCTAAGCTAAAATGGAGACCTTTTCTTGCTTTCATCCGACACAATTTTTTTTCTCGAATTAGTGAATGAGATCGCATGAAGGAGAAAAAGTGTGGGGTGGGTATTAATAAATCAAGAGTTAAGAAAGAGAGAAGAAAGCCTTGTTACTTCCAACAATCAGCTTACCATACTGGTACCTCCGCCCCCCTCCCATCCCGAACCAGACAGAACCGTGACAACGACAGGGATTATCCAAGAGTCGGACTTCCGATGCGCGAAATGAAGCAATGAAGATCTATTGAGATGAGATGAGATGAGCTTCGAAACACTCGTACAACGACGGTTGAGAAGAGAGATGTGATGTGATGGATGAAAAAAGTCTCGGCGCAGGTTTTTTTTTTTTTTTTCCTTCCTCAAACATTTGGGCAAAACGTGCTCTCCTGCTTCCACGTCTGGGAGCCAGCCTCATACCGTACCACCACCTTGCGTTCATTAAAGCCTCGTAAAAGTACTGTATTTTGCGGTCATAGAGTCCAGCGGGTGCGCTTGTTATCGTCCTAATTGGTTCCGTAACAGAATGTCTGCTTGTTCCCCTTGAGTGAAATGCGGTATGATCTTTGTCAAGACTTAAGGGCAGGGCGTAGAAGCTGAGGAAAACGGGAAACGGGGGGAAAGGAATGAGCGAATGAAAAGGGAAAAGGAGAAACTATCATTTTCGAATCCTTCGGTGGAATCCCTGGTGCGGAAACTCTTTTTTATTTTTTATTTTTGTTGTTTTCTCCTGGCGCAGCGTGACGAGGCGCGGAGAAAATCGAGAGGGGAAGCTTTTAATGTTATATCGATTGCATCGAGATTTCTAACTGTTGTTCATCCCACAAGGCGAGGTTACAGTATTCGCTGTCTGCCAGCGAATGCATATCCCATACCTTCTGGAACAAAACACACCTGCATTGCCTACAGAGTACCCGGGGGTTAAGGGTAAGTAGGGCGAATCCGCTCTGATTGGCTCGTAGGCCAGTCAGCCAATCCTGGGGTCGTATTCAGTGAATTGTTTCATGCCAAGAGTTCGCAAGACTTTTTTCCCCCTCCAAAATCACGCCAAGATTGGCTCTCCGGATGGTCACACACACGTAAATTTTTGCGTGGCGAAACAAAGTTCGCCGTACTTATGCCCACCCCCTAGTGCAACAAGCGAAATAATCGGAAATAGACCTATCGATTGCCCAAGGGATGGAAGCCACCTTGCAAGGGAAGTGAAGGAACAGGAGGAAGGGGTGATGGGTGATGCAGAATGGTAGCATTGAACTATCTGCCGTCACGTTGCTATGGTAGTGATCGATGATAAGAAGGGCGATGCTCCAAGAAAAATTTTCTTTTCGCTACACAACCGTATACGGGTACTACATACCGTAGTCCCATCATCACTGATGCGCGGAGAGATGCAATGCTATCATACTTCATGCGTGAGTACTGTAGTTGTGGAACTTATTTTGGGCGAGACGACGGGGGTGATGTGTTGGCCAATCGGATCGGCCCACGAAGCAATTCGTGCCCAGCCACCCCATGTCGTCTGGTGCTTAGTAACGAGTGCGGACACATCACAGGTACCACAGGTTTCGGGGAGGATCATGGTTTTTTTTTTTCCTTCGTTTTTTCCTTCAGGTGAGTTGCGATTGAAGAACAGATCAGACCATCGTCCGCCTCGGCAGTATTGCAGGAGTGCGGAAGAGGGGCTCGTCACAGACCGGACACGGAGACGAAGAGGAATAAACGAAAAAGGTGAGGAGAAGTAGCTAGGGGCCCTCTCAAAAGTTCTAGAGAACTTGTTGTGATATAGCCGCGTTCACAAAGTTCTCGTACCCTCTCGAGTGCCACGAGTAATTAGAAACGCTTTGCTAACCCTCTCCCTTGATTGTTCGGTATGATAAATGGTGATAAGGATTTACAATGCCCTAGGGGTATATCCGAAAAATAGTTATCAGAAGGCTTCTTGTTGTCCTGTTACCGTATTGTAAATAGGTATTGTTCTTGAGGTACAAGGGGGGTACGAGAATTTTGCGAAGGTGGCTGTATCTCTCCTTCCTTCCTTTCCCCTTCCGATCTTAGTTGTGCCTGCCAGCAAGTCGATTATCGCCAATCATCCGGCCAACTCATCCATCCCCCAAATTTATTCATAACCAGCCTCATTAATAATATTATATAAAAAAAGACTCCCCAGCACTAAAATCCATTTTTCTTTCCTAATCTGTTCTCAAAAAAAAATTTATTAAGTGTTTCCCTCAGGCTCAAAGTGATAAACCACAAAACAGTATTATTGAAAAATCCTGGCGGGTTGTTCGGGCCAATAAGATCGCCGATCGACCTACCATTCATGACCCCGGTCCAAAGGAAGAACTCGGAACTGAAAGGGGAGAAGGAGGGGCATCCCTCCCTCATACCTTAGTTACGGCTGTTGCTCTGGCTCGCCTTTTCATTCGATTTGTTTGATAACCCGTCCTGCATCCGGCCCGTAGGGCTGGGAAGCAGTGTGGTGCTGCTGGAGGGGAAAGCTGTCGACCCTCACTGGCTAATAGCGAGGCAGCTGACATTTCTGCTACCAAATCCCGTACTTTTTTAACTCTTATTTTCTGCCCTGACGAGTAAGATTAGGGGCCTTACGGTCGGGGTGGCTTTTCATTCCTATTTAAGGATTTAAGAAATATCATAACTTCAGCAAAAAAAGTTACCTTTTAAGCCTTCGTCTTTTACTTATTTGTCACCGTCTCTTATTTCTCCTTTCGGAGTTCCATTTTAAAAAAAAGTCGTTGCGTCGAAGCGTTCCACTCGTCTGGGCTACGAGAGGCGATTTCCTGTGCCTGGTTTTTTTTTAGTGTTGTGTCGTGCTGTGTACCCTACGAGTACAGAGTTGCACTAGTACTTGTGCTGCGGTACTCGAGTATATGTGTGAGTGTGCCTGCGAGCCTCAGCAGGCGTGAGATGGAATTGGCACAGCCGTTCCGTCATCGAGCAGGTGAATACAGGCAGAACCCATACTCGCGGTGTCGAAGCGTTTTTAAAAAAGACTGCTATTGCATACCACCAAAATTTGGCCTTTTTGCTAGGATCTGGGCCGTATGCAATAGCAGTCTTTTTTAAAAACGCTTCGACACCGCGAGTACACGTCCCAGGCATATTGAACCCGAACATTTGAGTCCGAATTTAGTACGGGGTCACGGATGCGCACAGACAATCCGCCATACAAATTTTTAACCCCCCGTGTTCGGGTTCAATATGCCTGGGGCGTGTACTCGAGTACGTAGGCTAGACCGTGCCAGCCGACAGCGAAGGCGGGAGTAATTCTCATACCTGCCCCTACGTACTCTGCTGGTGCTGTACGAGTACTCTGCATATTGTACCAGGCGCAAATCCGTTTTGGGGGTGGCCCGTAAAGTAGGTCGAATGCGAGAGGCAGTGTTACGGTGGGCTGGCCACAACAGCGGCGGCAGTACTGTACGTGACAGCTAAAAACAAGAGAGAGAAGAAAAAAGGAAAACTCAAAGGGAAAAAATAAATGAGAGAGGGGAGGGACAAAAGGACCTTCTACTTGAAGATATTGAGATTGGGAAAGTGGAAATAATAAAAATAATAGAAAATCAAAAAAAGCTGATATACGGTACATCACCCCCTCTGGAGGCAAGGCTCTAGCATAGGCAGAAGAAGAAAAATAGTAAGCAAGATCGGCGGAGTGCTGTTTACACGCGTTGGCGTCTGGTCTCCTACTCTTGCTTGTGCCTGCTATTCAGTGGCATCATTCCGCTGCACTCACTGCATTTGCCAGCGCATCTTTCCCAATCAACATTCTGCATGCCCTCCGCCTCAGGGACCCCTGGGGTTGCTGATAATCATTAGATTCGAGCAAATGCTGAGCCATACCTAATTACTTCCGTCGTCATATCATAGCCGGCCCTTGCCCAATAACCGCCGGCCTGGGCTGGAAAGGGGTCAGAGAGGGAGGAGAGGGAGGAGAGGGAGGAGAGGGGGAGAAGGAGAGAGCCATCAGGAAGAAGTAACGGAAGAAGAGTACTAGTACCTTTGGTCATCGCGACCCCCCGAACACTGGCAAAACGAGCCGTACACTATATACCTACACCTGCCTGCACACACAGTACATATCGTACATACATACTCGTACATACATACATACATACAATACTGGTACAACTTGATTGCACTTTACACTACATACGCATTCTACATACGCATTCTACATACGCATTCTGCTCTCCCGCCTTTCACTGGGCATTTCTTCCTTTTCCTTCATACAGTACCCCTCCGACACACCCCCGACCTCCTAACCCCAGACGGCTTACGTCTTGAAACGGAGAAACATTGAGTGAAGAGTTGAGGGAGAAAATAATTTTGAAACGCTCGGACTTTGGTACCACATCACGGTCCTGTCACGCTCTTTAGCTTTTATTCGCTTGGTATCCAGTGGATTTGTGCCATTCCGAGCTCTCAGGCAATTGGCTCAGCCTCTTCTTTAGTGAAAGAGTAGCAATTTTTTCCTACTCTTAATTGTATGTAACGCCTCTCGCCATAGTTCTCTTGCTCTCCCCCGCGCTCCTTCTCTCCTAGTTTGTACTGACACCTAACACATCATCTGCAGTTGAGTAGTCTGGTGCCCAACCCATCCCCTCACACAAAACTCTACACCCCCCCCATTGAGAAAAAAATTACGGTACATGCTCTCGCTACTACACGCACGCCCCACCACAACCACAACCAGCCCACCACCACCACCACCACCACCTCTACTGAAATTTCTCCCTGAAAAACAATTTTTTGGACAACGCACGCAAGTCGGACACGTGCTTTATCTCAAAGGCGGTATAATTCTCAAACATTAGAAAAATAAAAATAAAAATTCCCTGAGCATTCAAAAAACGAGGGTTTTGCTGCGTGGAATTCGAGACATTGCACACGGCAGTTCTGGTCTCAATACTACTACTTACGAGCACTACACCCCCCATCATTGCCTTTTCTCCTGCCAGTCTGCAAATCGAAAAGGGAAAAAAAAGAAAGAAAAAAAGAAAAAAAAAGAGAGCGAGACACCAGAGAAAGAGCCCCCCCCTCCAGTTGTCAAATACCGTAAGGGTCCCAAGGCTCCTACCCACTTACCCTCTCCATTACTACTCACAACGCATCCTATTATACCAACCCACCACCCCCCAACTCAACCCACACACACTGCTGCTCTCTTACTCTCCTACATCAGCCGTCCCTTCGCAGGAACTTTGGAAAACGGGTGTTCCAGGCGTTGTCACTTTCCCCTCTCCTTGTTCCTGTAACACTTCCTGTCAATCGGCCTACCAACCATTCACGCTGCGCCAGCTAGCCGACTGAGCCCCTCCACATTTGTCTTTCTCTAGCTCCGCTGGTATCCTAAGAGGGTGCCCACCCCTCCCAGCTTTGACAACCTACAACCTGTCAGTTAAGCTATCAACTTTGCTGCCTACTACAGCTTATAGTCCTTGCTGCCTCTTTCCGCACGGTTGCGTTCCTGACAGATTCTCCGAATTTACCCCATCCAGTCATTGCTCTTGAAGCCCGCTTTGGTGTCTTTTAGATAATATTCGACATCGCGTTCCTCGCGTCTTAACGTTTGTTACGGATTCACGCCTTTCACGAGAGACACGCATAGAATCACAGCTTCTCCCTCCACCACCATCCAATACTTGATCACCCCGCCATCCCCTTCGCTCCCGGTGAATCAAATATCAACTCTTCAATCCTGGCGGCGGCTCACAAGGGACGCTTCTACTCTCACGAAATTCCTCGCCATCCTCGACACCCTTTAGATCGATCTCCTAACGAGATGGATTTTGCCCCGAGATACACGCAACCCCATCCCACACACCATGTCCATGGTGCTGCTGGATCATATTCACCACAGCAGAATCCCGGGGGTGGGGTCAGCGGAGGATCTCCCCATATTCCCAACGCCGCGATGCATCAACAGGGGAGTCAACACCCCCCACAGATGCCTACAACAACCCACAACCCATATTACTCACAGTATATGACTTCGAGTATACCTCCGTCTGCTCAATTCTATATGCCGCCTTCAGATAATGGTTTACCACTTAGTGGTCAGAAGTCCATAGCATCCCCGCGCATGAACCAAGGGCCAACAAAGGTGAAAAGAGAAGGACAGAATAGGTCGCCCCCAACGGCCTCTTCAACAACAAACCAGGTTGGCTCAGGTCAACAGGTTATACAGCCTCCGAATCAGCAGGTTTCTCAGCAGGCAATGCAAAATGCGGCCCAATTGTCTCAGCGAAGGATGAGCCAACAACAGGGCCCGACGGGCAGCCCTTCGTTGCAGCATGCCCAGCCAGTCAACAACCCAAGGACATCCGCACCCCCACAACCTCCCGCACCTCAACAAGCGGCTCCCCCACCACCTCCTCCATCACAACCCCCACCCCCGCAGCCCCCCGTTCAACCCCATCAGCAGTCTCCGGACCTAGTGCCATCGGAGGAATCCCCCCTCTATGTGAATGCCAAACAGTTTCACCGAATATTGAAGAGAAGAGTAGCTCGGCAAAAGTTGGAGGAAGCCCTAAGACTGACGTCGAAGCAGCGAAAACCCTATCTTCACGAGTCACGGCACAATCATGCCATGAGGCGGCCGAGGGGGCCGGGAGGAAGGTTTTTGACGGCGGACGAGGTACAGGAGATGGAGAAGAAGCAGAGGGAGCAGAGTGGTAATGGTGCTGGGGATGGTAATGGTGGAAACAGCGGGCAGCCGGCGGCCGCGGCAAAGAATAAGGAGGTGGATAAGGCCAGCGCTACCCGAACGCCCAACAGGATGCCGCCGAATGCGGTGCATCCCCACAGTGGCGGAGGAAGCAGTGCTCCGGCGAGTGGGTCAATGAAAAGGAAAGCTGGACAGGCAGGGTTGCCATCTAGTAGCCCGGTGAAGAAGGCTAAATCTTCAAACCCACGGCCTCAGATGCCCAACATGCACAACGAGAGTGACGATGAGGAGTGTGAGGACGACGACTAGGTTTCGTTTGTGTTCTCGCCCGTTGGAGGGTGCTGAATGGAAGGAAGTAAGGAAGAATAATCCAGAAGCAAGAACGTGCTCACGAACTCATCGATGCTACGATAATTTGAATACTTGCGGAAACCTACAACCTCTTTACCAAGGACACCAAAAATACTCCACCGATCCCGCGAATTTGGTAGTCGCCCTCTCTCATCTGCTCATCTACTTGACCGTTTTCCTACCCATCTCGCCCCTACCACCTCTCATCACCCATGACGATGACTACGATGACATGAGAAATGACCAGGGCAGAAGCTGTTCTCATTATGATCACCACCTCTTTTGTTCATCCCTATTGCATTGCGTTTGACTTCTTTTTGAGCATGCGCTGTTTTTGATTTTTGGGTCATTTTGAATGTATCCATGGATACCACTACTGGCTTGGGTTCCTGGTTCAGAATCATTTTACTAGTATTTCTAATTTTCCATGTCTTCATTTCTTTCAGCCATCTTTCTATCTTGTCCACATCATCCCCCGTCCGCTCCTCTACCTCTTGAACCCTTCGAAACATTAAAACCGGTTCCCTTGGAAACCCTCCTCATCCCCGAAAGCGTGGAAAGCACTGCGACTGCAAAATGGCTGTTCCGATAACAAAGTTTTCTTTTGCGCATGAATTTTCTATCCCAGAGGAAATTCGCTGCTCTGGTAGGATGTGTTTCGGTTTTTATTTATTATGTCTGTTCCTATGATAACAAACGACAAGAACGGGAGAAGGAAAAAAAAAACACGAAAAAGCCACACATAAAAAAAACAACCATTTCTTTTTACCGGGGTATTTTCTTGCCTCCGCCGCCATTTCCTTTCAGAATTGGTTCGATTCACTTCGAATGGAAGGGTCAAGAATGAATGCGGGGCAGGGACACCTTGGAGCGGGAACACAGAGGAGTTTGCTTTTTTTCTTTTCTCTATTTTCCCTTTCATATTACGGCCACGGATTATTTTTCCTTTTTTTCCTTTTTTTCCTTTCTTTTTTCCCTATTTACCTTCTTTCTCATTCATTCATCGTTATTTCAATAGCTGCATTGGGAGGGTTCAACTTATATACACATTCGCTTTTTTCATCTTCGCTATACAATTTGGCCTATTTTTTTCCCTTAGCTCTTCTCCATATAATTATCTTGACCGTCCTTGCTTTTTTTTGTTTCTTCTAGCGATTTTTGCGAGTTTCAGTTTCTTTCCGGGCATTATATCGATCACAAAAACAAAGAATTGGCGAGCGCGAGCGATTTGGTGTTTTTTGAATTTATTTTATTTTGTTTCATTCACATTATAACCCATTCCCATTCATCTGTCCACTGCGTCTGTCTCTTTTTATGCGTGCCTTTTTTTTCCTTTTCCTTTTTTCCTTTGCGGCCCCACCCTATCTACCTCTTACCTCCCTCCTAGTATTATTATGGGAAGAAAAAAATAACTTTTTTGTACGAGTATATATATATATATTATTTAGTTACCGGTCTGTTCTGTTTAATAGTGTAACTATTATCACATCCACCGTATCATATATCATATCAGGAGATTTGTCCCCTCTACTTTTTTTTGCTGTTGAAAGCTGGATATCCAAATTGAGGGCGAGGACTTAAGTTTCGGTATAACATGTTATGCCACTTGACTGGTCTGGACGGGAGGGCACTTTCGTTTGCCCGCTGCACAGTCATGTGTTTCCCCCCCTTCCATTGATTATCGGTATAAAATGATAAGAACTGATAGATAACCTCTTTCAGGCGTTCTTGACGGTACGGTACGAATAACCCCCCCCCCTTTACAAAAGCTAACTAATTAACTAACGAACTGATTAATCGTTATTGAATTTCCATTACCGGTATTGGAGCATGCGTTGTTGGGGAGAAAAGGGCAGACGAGACGAGAAGGTCGCTGTGGTCAGTTTAATTAGTACCGTAGGAGGAAAAGGGCCCTGCACGTGAGTGGGACAAGCATTTGGAAGTTGTGAGAAATTGGACCGGACTGGACTGTGCTGGACTGTGCTGTGGACTGTGCTGGCAGGGCACCGGTATGTAGGTACAATGCAGTAACTGTACTTACCCCTCTTGTGCCGTGCTTATTTTGATGAGGGGAAAAAAACGGAGTTTACTTTAGAGTGTCAGATTTTGTTTTTTGTTTTTTTATTATATAGTCTGGATGGATTGCATTAGATCATTATGATGGTTACTGTACGAGTTACGGTGCCTGCCAGTTTCCCCTTACCTTACCTTACTGTGCTAAAAACCATTCTATTATACCATAATATTATAGCATAGCATAGCATAGTACCCGGACACGCACGTGTATTTGTTAGATATGTATTTATATATATATACAGTATGCTCGTACGAGAAGTATGCTTGTTATGTATGTATGTATGCAGTATAAATATATATATATATATATATGCAAGTATGCGTGTCTAACGGCGGTGTACTGCTAGTATCATCATCATCATCATCATACTACCGTGTAGAACATAACTCACCATAATATCATACCTACCACGGTGGAGGATACCTACCTACCTACCTACCTATCCACGTACCGCTTCAATTCATCAATCTTATCACTAACTAAACTAAACTAACTAACTAACTAACTAACCAACTTACCAGCCATCCAGCCTCAACCACTACCGCTCTGTTAGTTAGCCCTACCCATCTCAACCTAAAACCCGCATATCACATTCCCCTTCCTTCCTTCCCTTCCAGAGAGCTACCGGTATAGTATAATATAATAGTATCATACCTCACTCAGGCCGGAACACATGGCGAGATTCTGCCGGGGGTGGTGGTGGCTGGAAGGCCTGAAAAAAAATCCTGACCGGCTTTTTAGCTTGATCCCCTAGCTTGCTGGCTGGCTGGCCGGCCTCATTTAATGCATTGGTTGGTTGGTTGGTTGGGTTGGGGTTGGGGGAAAAAGGGCTTTTTGTTCAATTTCTTTTCTTTCTTTCGGGAAGAGTAGGGGAAAGTGCTTATCATAATTATCATCATCATACAGCAAAAGTGGTTGCTGGGAGGAGCCGAAATTTTGATTTGATTTGATTTGATTTGATTTGATTTGATTTGATTTGATTTGATTTGATTTTTTTTTGATGGATGGATGGAGGGATGGATGGGTGGATGGACTGATGGACTGATGGATGGATGGGGTTGGGGTGTTTTAGGATCGGTCGGTGTGATGGCGGTAATTATTTTTGTTTTTGTTTTACTTTTTTTGTTTTTTTGTTTTACCTTTTTTATCCTGTTCTTTTTTATTTATTTTTTATTTTTGTTATTGTTTTTGAGGGTTTATTGATGGCATTTTTTCTTATTTTATTTTTTATTTTTTGGTATGATATGATATTTTATTTTTTTAAAACACGGAGTGGTCGAGAGACGGACGGGGTTGAGTTGAGTTGAGTTGAGTTGGGTGAGCAGAGCAGGTGGGTGCTTTGTGCGAGAAGGGGTGTTTTTCCGTGCTCGGAGAGAGGTAGGTAGGTGCAAGCGTGACTTATTCATTTTGGGTTCTTTATTATGATAGAATATCATACGGGATGGCAGGTCGGATCATGTTATTAACGAGTGAGTGTTTTGGGAAGTGAAAGGGATTATTATTATTATTATTACTATTATGATAATAGAAAACTCCAACTTATCGTGTCGTACCTATCCTGCGATGAAGCGTAAGGTTCTTTCTATTCCAGGATGCAAATATCGTAGCCAGCCACGATATTACGATACCACCATGCGAACTGTGTTTCCTCTCCCAGTTCCAGAGTTGCGAGAAATACAGTCTCAGAATCCTTTGCTTTTTTACTCTCATACCGGTATCATACCTTTAGCCACCGACCGGTATGATGACCCCAACAAAATTTAGAAACCTCCAACCCGGATCATAGCCAAGGAGGGGGTTTCTGTGGACCAAAAAATTTCACACACCTTCATAGCACTGAGTAATTTCCCCCGTTCATATTATGAATGTAATGTAGAGCTCTCTCTCTCCTCGCAAGCAAGTTATATACTCGAAAAGCCCGGATCTCAATCTCCCAGTTTTATCGTGAACACAAGACCTATCATACGATAGGTCCACGACATCAACACATGATTGGTCCAGGGAGGAAAAAACAAAAACGTTTTTTTTTTCACAACTCATCAACCATTCCTCTCACTCTGATTAGTTAAGCGTTCTGCCCTATGAGCTTGCGGTGACAAGGAGGAAAGAAAGAAAGAAGGAGGGAAGGAAAAAAAGAGCTAAGCTCGTATGATGGGCTTTTAGGACTTGAAGCTTATGCCTTATTCTATTCCTTTTCATAAGGAGTATATCCCCTTTCTCCATCTTCCACCTCCCACTTCCACTTTCCCTCACGCTCTCACTCTGCCTGCCTTGGTCCGTGCTCGGGGCTGGCTCTAAGCTAACGAGCGAACAAACCAACGAACCGGGAGCTCTCCTGGAGCAACTTTGGGTTTCTGCTTTGCTGTTGGAAATCGGAGTGATCTACAGGATTAGGAGAAGAAGAAGAAGAAGATGGGGAGGAAGAAGAAGAAGTGTTATCTTGCACGAGGAGGTTAGTTATGATAGATAGGTCTTTAAAAAATTTAAAAAAAAGGTTAGTTTCTCTGACCGATTCCCAACACTCTAGCTAGGTAACGGTGTGTGCCCTAGGCCGTGACCGTACTTCAAATTATCATCATCACCATCATCATACTCTCCGGGTTGATTGAAAACGAACGATCACCCGCATGAGATCCTCGATCGGAAGGTTTAGACTTTGCGTGATCGTTTTGGCCGTTGGGATCTTAATTCTAGAGACTGGATTTCCGTGGGGCTGTATATACGTAATACTGTACTGGTATGTACGTTGGTGTTTTATGTCTTAGTGCTCTCTGACATTTTCCGGGTGGGGGTTTGGGAGTATCGTGGCTTCGTTGAGATTTAGGTTTCGTCTTCTCCTCCTCCTCCTGATGCAGGATGTGGGCGAGGGTGGAGGTGTTATATACAAATGAATTGCGGGGATCATGGATTGTGAGTTTCTATAATAGGAATTTTGGAATTGTCTGTCGATTTTTAGGTTTCGAGTGAAGGGGGGGGTTGAATGATGTCTTGGTATGATATCGTGTGCTTGAGTATGATACCTGCGATTGTAGGACTTGTGCTTACTTGGGAGTTAAGGACTGGTTGCTGTTCTATCTGTTGCGGATGAGAGCGTTGGTGGTGGTGGACGTCTACTTTGGTTATACAGGAATCGCGGGCTTAACCCGCACTCTACTTGGTTCGTGAATATGGTTGCAGATGTTACGGCGTTCAACAGCCCCCCCCTCGCCCTTAACTATGGCTAGGATACAGAAGGTGGGCTCACTCTACCCCAACTAGCTTATCCAGGGCTCAATGCTAAGACTATCAATATCGTAGAAACTCTAGCAAGCGAGCAAACTCGAGCCCTCCCCTTCATGGCACTCGGACACCATAGTTCTGTGTATGATATGATATCACACAGTTACTCTACCAACCCTCCGAAGGGCCAGCTATGCCCCGGGCCCAACAGTCACAAGAGAGGAACATCCCTCCCTCCCATGAGGACCTTCCACCCGTCGGCCCTCCAGGAATGATTATTTCCGACATGTTCACCAACTGACTAAACCACTACGATATCGTACCTACCTACCCTCGCCGCGAGGTTTATTCTCCCATTACCAAATATCATCCCTGGGACCTATCAACTCTTTCAGAGGAAAGAAAACCTTACCATGCCCGTCCATCTTCGGTCTCGCACAAATTATCATAATATCGTACCTCACCATGACATCCCCATCACAGCCCATCACTCTCACCAACGACCGCTCGCCCAGCCACCCAGCACGTGCAACACATGACCGACCCAAGTCCCTGGAACTCCACATTCCGCAAACCCGGGTTAAAAATCCCTGTGTGGGTGCTTTATTTTAACCCTATTTTTTATTTTTTACTTGAGGTAGGGTTTGCCGAGGTTTATTTATTTACGGCTGTCCGGGAATTTGAGAATGGAGGGGGCTTATCACATGAAGATGGTTCGCACGGGTACGGTAGGGCACTGGGAGGTTTATGAGAAGGCAGGGTTATCGGACGCGCGGTGGGGTATCGTAGTTTTCGATGAGGTGAAGGTGGAGATGGAGGTGGGGGAGTGAGGTGTCAGTAGGCGGGGTAGTTGGGGGTCGTGGTCGTGGTCGTGATAGTGATTACTATTATTTTCCCGTATGGCGCGCGGTGGAGCAAAGGCGTCTAGGACTGAAACTGTTTAGCTGCGCTGTCGCATACCTGGTGGCCCCCACGATGCTATTTATAATAAATACTGCTCGCTGGGAGGGAGGCGGAACAGTTTTCACTTTTTGGAAGATGGTCGGTCACCTGGGATGAGGGATGAGGATGAGGGACGAAAAAAAATATGCATTGCAGGGGAATCGAACCCCTGCCAATTGCTTGGAAGGCAATTATCCTACCACTGGACCAGCAATGCCTTGATAGTTTTACCAGCTTTTTGAAGTTAGATTCTGAACTCGCTAAACTTTGGAAGCTAGAGCTATTCCCTCACGAGAAAAAAAAAGGTTACACCATCAGATTGTCGCATTAGTTAATGTTTCAACAGAGTGATTTACCGGAATATATACCGCATTTCTTCCAATCTCACATACGCGACGGGTTATATCGGTGGGCCGTTGGTAATGATTAAGGTTCACGGGGGAGCCACAGTGCCAAAGTCATCACATACTATAATAACCTTTTCCTCCCGTTACATATGCTGCATGGTACCGCTTATTCTAAGAGCTATTCTAGACCCTTCACTCGAAGCCCGACCACGACTCTAATTCCATCCTTTGTACACATATACATATAATCGTTACCGACCCGGAGGTGACGGTGGCCCGGCTGAGTGGGCGCTGGCTCTGACTGCGTTTTCAGGGGAAGAGAAAAAGAAAGGAAGAAAAAACTAATGCATGGTGGGATTCTGATATGCATTGAACTATGAAAGACAAAAGGCTGCGATCTAAAAAGAGGGGAAAAAGTACGAGAGTATTAGGGACGACACGGGCCTAATCGAGCGATTTTTCTCATTTTTATTTATTTTACGCTCCTCCCCTGAAGGTGGTCTCGAGGTGTCCTCGGTGGTATTATGCGATATCTTTCGTATGGTATAGATTGATCTTTCACTTGACAGCCAGTGGAATTTATTGTGTTTCGATCGAATTGGGGGTTTGGGGGGGGGGGGCATGTATGATACTCCCCTTCTATGTCGAGAAAGAGAAACCAAAACTGGGGAATATTATTGATCGGTTCTGGTAGCTCAACACATATGACGCCGGTCAACTACTGATACTTACGAGGGGAGATTCAGAGTAGATGTAGCGAGCATTCAAAACAATATTTTAAGGGGAAAAACGGGGGCATGCCCTGGGAAACCACTCTTTTTCCATCATTATCGTCAAGCGGCTTCATTCCAGGTATTTGGTTAGTGTACCAACTAGCTGCGCTTGGCTCATATGACCCAAGCGTATCAGACACTCCCGACTATAGAGAACGCGAGTTTAAATACCTGACTGTGTGCTTAGATCTGGGTGCTATACAGAGCGGTCAGGTTCGCAGAGTATATCATTCAATAGTGAGCACAGCCCGGTGGTCTCCAAACCTTCCCATACACTTCCGAGTATCTGCGAGCCCTTGGAGGTTTGTTTGGTGAGGGGGGGCTCTTGATGAGGCTTGCAGCGTTTCTAGAGGCATGTCTGAAAGGAGAGAGAAAAAAGAGGACGTTTAAAAGGATCTGGTAGTTCTGCTGTTGGTAGGTATTGTATTTTTCCCGGAGCACGGTGGAGGAGGGTAGCATACTAATCTCAGGTTATTGGTTGGTATAATACCGGTAGATACAGAGAACTCGTGGGATGAAGGATCCACCGTACAGATCAAGTATTCATACTGCCTCCTAGTCTGGTATATATTATACGTATATAGATATGTATTATATCTAACAATGTACCCAGGAATGACCTCCCCATCTTCACACAACCTCAAAGAATAATAGTCCTGCGTCACCGGATATCACCTCACCCCGACTCTCCCCCCTGAACTCGAGTTATTATAGAGAGAAAACTCCTGTTCCCCGTTTCCCACTTATATATATATATATATAATCAATAGCTCTATGATGAAATCGGACATTTGTTTCTATTCTATCCTATTTTATTCATCATAGTTAGCTAGCAATTATAAAACTTTATACCCAAAACCCCCTCTCTCAGACCTAAGGAGGAAGTGGGGGAAGGAGAAGCACCGGGCTTATAGTACCGATATCATACTAGGATGGAGAGACACACCCAAGGTTTTAGAACAACCCCCCATTTGTTCCGGGGCGCGTGTATGATAATCCGCTTCCCCCATGGTAGTCACCGAGGGGCAGAGGGAACGCAAGATGCACAGTATAATCTGCCCCTGACCCCTGCCCTCTCCTTAGCATACTCAACGGAGCGTCGGGATCGCCCTGTGCCTTTCAGAGAACATCATAATAATATATACTTTGGAGAAGCCTACGTATGATATTCATTTCATTCTCCCATTGTGATATGTATGCACACTAGATGGGCAAGTTAGGCTAACAGGTTATCCAGCAGCGGAGTATATGACACCCTTCTACCGAGCCAGAGAACTTGCGCTTCTCTTCCCGGGCCTCCTCGTGAGCACTACGGTGTTGGTATTATCTGTGGCTATCTGATCATGTTGGGCTATTGCCATATATCAACCATGCACCTCCAACTCCAACTTTGGCCTTGGGGGGGGGGGGGGCTATATACAAACGGTATACACTTCGTCGGTATAATACGGTACAATGCAGGTACTGTACTGCCTTCGCGCATGGAAAAAGATTTACACAGATATACTCTCACGAATCGGCCTTTTTCGGTGATGTGCTTTACTAGTACCCCTCATCTACGTGTTGTGATACATAATATGCAAAGTACATATAGTACAGAAACGATACAACACAAACTCTATGTATGTGTTATGCCTACATCCACGTGCTCTAGTGCGTATGACACATGCGCACTTTACATCCCCCTCTTTCCCCCTCATTACCAATACCTTGATCAACCATACCACTTCGAAAAGATGGCCTCCCCTCCCCCACTCCAACCAAACCAACCTCTAAAATCCCATCAACATACCCCCTTCCCCCCCAAAGCTAAACACGGGGGGAGGAAACTGAGCACCTGTCAAACCCTCCAGGATCCAATGACCAGAAACATCACGGGTGATACACTGTGCGCACATATACTTCGAAAATAAGCTTGGAGACGGCGAGTGTAGTGCCTGAGTGGAGAATCTAATATATTTTAGCTAGAGTGAGAACCGCAAACCTGACAAAACACAAAACTTGTATACTGTATATGCTAGATAGGATGCTACTCAAAAGAAACGAAGGGAAGCAAAACAGACCAAATAAATTTTCGCAGACAGGTTTACTCGGCAAAGAAAGAAAGCGGAACACGTGGACAAGGGCATGGGTAAACTGCAGGAGACAGGACGGAGAAAGAGAGGGATGAAAGGCTCGTTTTTAAGTCCAACCAGTATGAACCACTTAACAAAGTAGAGTAGAGTATAGTAAAGTAAAGAAAAATATAATAGAAAGCCATCCTGCCCCCCAGCCACCTGCTGTCTTGAACATGATTTCCTTCCCGTTTTCTCCCTCGTGGGTATGTTGAGCACTTCCAAACCCCCATTAGAACAAACAATCGGAAGAAGGGAGAAGAAAAGAAAAAGGGACCGTCATCAAATCGTGATCCTCGTTTTCGTCCTCGTTCGGCGGTTTCGTTCGCAACCTTTATATACATATCATTTCCATCAGACTCACCCGGACCCCCAGCACCTCATCAGGAGCCCGCGGTCCGATCCACACAACCAATAATTTTTGAAGTTTCCCATTACTCGACACCATTTATTTTTTATTTTTTACAAACCTACTTCTCCGATAATCTTAGCCGCCTCGCGGTAAGTCTTCAGGAGCCTCTCGCATTTCTCCCTTTCGGCCTTGATAGCGTCATCCTCGTACAGGAGGTCACTGAAGAATTCCTCCCTGTACAACTCTGTTACAAGTCTGTTCTGGACGGCATCCTTACTGTTATTAACGAGGAAGTGCATAACTGCTTTGGGAACTTGGTCCTGGATCGTTTCACGGACAATGTTAAAGTAGGAAGAGATGAGTCGGCGAATCAACTCTGTCTCCATCTGCTCCCTCTCAGTCAGGGCTGGCTCGTCGGGAGTTGGGACGAAGGATGGAGCTGGCTCCTGAATGTACAAGTGTAGGTGGTTAGCATACATAACACTAAACTGGGTCTTGTCTTTGTCGCATACTAGACTAGTATCATCGAAATTCTGTGAAAGTCTTGACATATCGAACGCAGGCTTCTCGTTCCTTTCCATCCCGCGCCTGATGCTCTGAGTGAAACTCGGTTCGGGCGTAGATCTTGGTGCAGCTCCACTGGCTGCCGGCATGCTACCCTCTTTCCCGAAAAAGTAGTTCAGGAAGGAGTCAGTTGTTTTGTTGGTCGTTGACCCTGGTGAAGTGTGCACTTGTGGACTGCTTGGCCGCCCGTTGATATTCATGGCAGAGCCAATAGCGGAGGCTTCCAATGAGCCAGGGGCGGGCGAGATTGATCTCGATTCACCACGACCATGCATCATCCGAGCACGCTCGATTATTGGATTCTCTTCATACTCGGGTCCACCCTCACCATTGAGCATTGGGGGTCCGGTGGAGTTGCTCATGCTTGTGGGCTTGCGTCTATCACGCTCCTTCCTTCTCTCAAATGCCTGAGCCTTACGCTCCTTCTCCTGTTTGTTTTGAATGACGGATGACATGGCCGATGCCGCACCGAGGAAGTTGGGATGGTTGGTATTGATATATGCCCGCTGTATTGCGATCAAGCTCTCGACATATGTCGATGTAGGTCCTAATCGCTCCCTCAACAGATCGCTCACAACCTCGATCAACTTGGCCTGCAATCTCGGGAATCTTGAAAGTTCCGTGCTTCCACAAGTGTGGCAAATCTTGATGAGTTCTTCGTAGACCAACTCGACACATCGGTGAGATGGAATCTCTAGCAATCTTATCTGCGGCTTGACGAGCAAATCGAAAGCCAACTCCGGGACGAATAAGCTAGGCCTTGGTCCGGTAGAGTTTCTGATGGCTGTTCGGATGTCGAGAACCGAAAGATTGGTGGTGGGATCAATTAGCTCGAGGGAGTTACCAAAAACGCTGTTAAAGATGTAGTATATCCGGGCGCCACCGCATAGCTCCTTAGTGGAAATTTCGGATGAAGTACCGTCAATAGATGAAATAAATGAGCTGGCAAACCGCGTCATGAGTTGTAGAATTAAAGAGCCCTAAGCAAGTTAGTTCCCCGTCTAGTAATGAGATAGTGGGAAAACGTACTCTGTGTTCTTTACCACTAAAATGCATATCCCCATAAGACGCAAGCTCTTGTTGGGTCTGGCCCATAAGGGTATTAAGTCTAGCCTTGATATCGGGTAGCCGATCTCTAATGTGTTGCATTAATGTCTATTCAAGTTAGCCCACACCTTTCGGGTAGCGATGCTAAGCCAGCTAAACTCACACTATTCAAGCTTTTTGCCAAAAATTGAGTACCACATCTATGTGCCATATTCCGGTACGCCGCATGGAGTTTGAAGAACTCTTGCTCGGCCTGGAGAGCATCAGCAAGTGATTTATTCTTTTGGATATCATGTTGTGATCGATTGACCACTCCGATAAATCCAAGTTTTAATGGGTAAACTCTTCCAGAGAGAATCTCGAGAGCGTTGGTGCCATGATCCATCAAGTCCAACTTGGTAAGAACACCGATTGTCCGCTTGCCTTGCGGGTCGACTTGTCGGGCAAGCTTCAGGGCTTCAGAATTCACAAGGTCAACATTTGCTGGGGAAACAGCAAGAACGATACTATTGGGCTTAGCGATATACTCGGATATCAGATTCCTGGTTTGTCTCTCAATATCTGTTGGTTGATCTCCGATTGGGACCTGTATGTGTGCAAACTTGAGTCAGCCGCAACCCCCCCCCTCGGCACAGGACCAGCTGAACAAGGAAAAAAAAAATCACCTTCGTCAAACCAGGCAAGTCCACCAATGTCAAACTAAGAACATGGGGAGAGTAGATTTTCAGGTTGATAGGAGCCCTGTTGATGCCCTTATTGTTACCGGCAATCCGAGATGTTTCTGCCTCGATTTCCCTCTTGATGTCGTTGAAATCGTGGTACCGCTGGCCAGGCTGATGTAGAAACTCTCCAAATTCAGGCTGATCGGAGTTGCCCTCCCGGGTGTGAGGCTCACTGCTCCCTTCATCGTTGGGGGTATTGATGAGTTGAAGAATGAGCGGACGACGAGTGACAATGCCTGAGCCACGTGGGAGAAAGTCACGGCCTACGATGTTTTCTAGCACAGAGGATTTCCCGCTAGATTGAGAACCGACGACGACCTGTCAAGCATATCATCATTAGTTGACATTCCCAAACATGGGGAAACAAACTTCCCAAAACAAGTAGCGGGGTGTGGGGTTTCGTGGATTTTTTCTTCTTACAATTTGAGGTAGATCTAGGCCAGAATCCGATCCAATGGTATTAAAGACCTATAGTCAGGGTTAGATAAAATCCTGATTGCAGGTTTCCCAAACGTAAGGGAGAGAGTGTGGGCAAAATTACAAGATCCTGCAGCTTATTCACTACCCCAAGCAAATCTTCGCTGTGAAGATGGTCAGTATAACCGTTTCGAAACATGTTTTTGGGTGGAGGAAAAGCCTACCCGAGAGAAGCCATCGTGAGAGCAAGCGGGGGGACTGAGAGAGCGATAGAGAGGATAAAAAGAAGAGGCAAGCTTCCTGCGGGGTAAGAGGCCTCGCGGGGATTCCAGTGAAAAGTGAGCGGGGAAGGTGAGTTGTCTATGTGTTGGCGAATTGATGAGTGGTAAGTATCGCAGGACAATGGGAATTTACTGGAGAGAAACTTGGGGGTGCGCGAGAGGTATGAAACAGAGAAGTGGCCAATAACTGCCGGCGTGCTGTAGCCAACCACGACCGCAGGAGTTCTGAGAATGCAGAAGTTCGATTAAGCTCACACAATACCGTAGGTCTTTAGGTGAGCGACTCAGGGCTTCGGTAGGTGTGTGCGACTCCAGGTGATTTTGCCCTACAGTTACGGCTTGGTTGAGGAAGTCTTTTTTTTCTCTTTCAGTTGAGATTGTCCCGCTGAATGACTTTTCTATTGTCAAAGGAAAAGGGGGTTCCCCGTATTATTGTGGGTATCATATTTTGTCCGGATTGTAGTTTGCCACACAAAAATCCCCCAAACTTCTATCTGTCTCTCTCTCTCGCTCCTTGTTTTTGTTTTTTGTTTTTGCCTCTAGAATGAAACAGAGCAGGGCCGGGCCGAGGTAGCCCAAGGATCGCGGACCAAGATGCCTACGGAAAAACAATTTTCCGAGTTAAGGTGGCTTATGTACTCAACTGCTTCCGTGGTTGCTGCCCTCGGAAGTAAAAGCCCACTAAGACGACGTCATTCCTCGCGCATTGTGATCAAGTTGGTACGGAAGGGCTTTGTAGTTCGTTCGCTCCGCCGTGACCGTACACAAGCAAATTTTTCGTCCGCCCGCCCGTATAAGAGACAAGAGGGCGCCCCTACTCCGTCCTACACCATGGTGATCCTCGCCATTGGCAAATCATTTTTGTCCTTTCCTCCTCCTTCTTCCCCTGCTCTGAGGAGTTTACTGAACATCACACGATCCACAACATTCAGACCTTCAACTGCCTGCTGTGCAACCAGGCCGGTTTCGATCCCAATAATCCACAGAATGCCTCTCGTTTGACTCTCCCATACATGATCAATCATTAGTTCTCCCGCTTACAGCTTTTTCTTCTAGGTTACTATCAATCAATCGCTCCGCGAAACGTAAGGCACACGATAGTGCACCGTATCAAAGGTCAATCAATACTAACTTTTTGTCTCCTGTTAGCCTTAGGAAACATGGAATTATTCCTGACGGTTTGCCCTCTTATTCAATTCCGAGCAACTACTTTCTTCTAATACTGGTCATTACCATAGTTGTGGACGACTTCACCCCAACAACAATGATATCAGTCGCATACCCCAATGCCAACAAAGAGGTCTCCCTTGGGAACACCATCAAGCCCGAGGACACACAGGAAAAACCCGTGATCCAAATAACCCCAGAAGGGACCGACGAATCACACACATACACCATTGTAATTAAATCAGCCATGACACATATCCATTCTTGCTATTTACTTACGAGAGAAGGAGCGGCTATGCTAACGAATCCATCCTTGACACAACCCCCGCCAGGTTCTAACAGATCCAGACGCACCATCCCGCGACAACCCAGAATGGTCCGAGTTCTGCCATTGGATCGTTACGGACGTCAAACCTCCTTCCTTAGAAGCCCTCTCGTCCGCTCAGACTGCTGAGGCTGCCTCAGTCAACCTTTCCGATGCGAGCGAGCTCGTGGAGTACATGGGACCGGCACCACCAGAGGAGACCGGGAAGCACAGATACGTCTTTCTCTTGTACAAGAATGAGAACTCGAAGAAGCTGGAGGGGCCGAGTAGGAGAAAGAAGTGGGGGAATGATGACTATAGAAAGGGCGCAAGGCAGTGGTCTGATAAATACGGCCTTTCGCTCGTTGGTAGGATCCCCAGAATATTTCCTGATTGGGTAACTTTCCTCACTGATCTCGTTCTGTGTTACTTGCAGGTGCGAACTTCTTCTTTGCTCAGAATTCGAAGCAGTGAAACATAACAAGCAATTCAAATATTCCCCCCAGCTCACCCCCCATGGCATGAAATCGGACAAAAGCGTACTCGAGTATTCACCTCCAAATAAAATATAAAATATTAATAAATAACGCTTCCATACAGTAAGACATGAAAAGAGACCCCCCAAACAAGTCAAAACATCCCAACCATAACCCATGAACACCCCAAATTCCCCGCACCACCGGAGCCCTTATCCACTGGCCGTGCCACCATACCCGCTCTCAAAATATAATCTAGAGCAGAAACCCCCATCCTATCTGTCATGACAATCACTTCCCCTCAGCAAGCCCAAAAAGGCTTAGAAATTCAACCTCATCTCACCCGCATACTGACCCTTTTTCGGTTTCCACGGACTCGAAGCCTTCCCCTCCCCCGTCTCCTTCCGCTTTCTCTGCTTGTCACTCGAGGAGGTAGTTCCGGCAGGCTTCGGCCCATACCGCAGCTTGTTAAGTACAGACTTAAGCTTCGACCCCACCGAAGAGGATTTCGCCGAACCGTCCGACAAAGAGCCTTGAACAGTCAAAGCAGAGGAATCAATGGAGGGTGCGGGATCGGAAATGCCAGGCATGGCAAAAGTTTGTTACAGGAACCTGGAGCGGTAGGGAAAGGATCGAGTATTTGCTTAGACAATTGAAGGGTCACTTTCTTGCCTCGTTCGCGCGCGCAGGAAGGAAGGAGGGAAGGAGTAGAAAGTAGAAAGCGTAAATGATTTTTTCAACAGCTTTTGCTAGAAAATCGACCGATTATTGGAGCACAGAATGTATTATTCTGAGAATTTGATGCGAACGACGAAACTAGGTGAGAAACGGAAGAGATTGGAAATGTGCGCCCTTTTATCCCTTGCGAGTAAGAGCACGAGTCATAGCGAGATAGTCTGCCCCCTCTAGAAGATATCGTAGGAATAAAATAGATAACTCGGCCCACCACCGGCGACCGCTCAAGAGTCACACTATGGGATTGCGCAAGGGAAATCGCTGCACTAAACGGCGGGGTTTATCTTGGATAAGCTATGCCCCGTCCGGGAAACGATATTCCGTCCCGGGGTGTGTATTTGTCCTGGAGGGTGACTATGGGAGCCTGACCTCCCTGATGACACCAGAACCCTACGATACAGCACTGTATCGGTATCATATATAATCTTGGAAGACCAAGAATACCCTGCGCCATCACACCAAGGGCATGGCTGGAAGAAGTTGCTTCAAGGGGTAACAGACCTTTCGTCCCCTTCGGCAGTTCGGTTTCCTCTACTCGGCCATAGATTAGGAGGGGGGTCAACGAACAATACACTAAAAGTGCATTGACCAAGAGTGATTTTGCTTGGCATGTTCGCTGAACCCCCGTGTTCGTTGACCCCCCTCCTAGTCTATAAAAAGTCGCCGGACGCTTTTACACTTATCAGTACCGTCCTTGGCACAAAGCGTCCGGAGGCTTTTTCAAATGCCCAAGTGAAGGGTGGCAGTGCTTCGCGCACAGCGGGGTACAGTACTCCAGGGTAATATATTGGATTATTTACTACCCCTGCCGATGTATTCTGGTTCTTCCCACCAAGTCGTCCCTCGTGGGGGGGGCATATAGGATGACGTAGACTCACTCATACAGTATTTTGGGAACTCGTTTTTTTGGGTTGGGATGGAGAATGGCAAAACAAGAAGCAGTTGTACTGTACTCGAGTACAGTAATGGTGGAAAAAGATTTGGTCCCATCCTTATGGGGAGGAAATTCTTGCTGTGGTTTGGGCGATCGAGAGGTACAGTACAGTACAGTACACGGGAGCAATACTCGTGCAGTGCATATTAGCAACAGAACCGCAAGATCCCTTTTAGATAGCCGTTCTCATATGTGTGTCTCGGACATTGTAAGCTCTACCGCAGCCTCGCTTCACTGGAGGGTGGACGTAGAAGGCTAGAGCAGTGTTTCTAAGGGTTGGGAGGGTATGTATAGGAGACTTTTCCGGGCGTAGGTGTAGTGTACTATACAAGAGGGGGGTCCCGACACATTTCTGAATACACGAACCATCTCTCCTCCACCTCCGGTGATTGAAATCTCAACACCACGGGAAATCATCATCACTTTCCCCCACCTACCTCTCTTCTCCCATGATGGCTACTGCCTAGGAGTTGACGTTAAGCCATCTTCCCTCCGCTTCTGGGGCCAGTCAGCCTCCCCTCCTTGGGGTTCTTGTTTCCATTCGTCATTGACACGCTCATGATGTTCTGTTCTCCCCATTACCCCGCACTTGCTTTGCACCTCACTTAGCATTTTGCACGGTCGGAAAGCTTCTCACTTCATTCACGGTCAGCGTTACAGTGTCGGACTCTCGGTCGAAGTAGGTCTCAGCTTGCTGGGCTTGTACCTCTGATGGGGAAAGCCTCAGTTAGTAATGTCACGGTCCTGCTTGGTCTCTTCGTCGTCCCAAAAGCCCTTGCTATGGCCTGTTTGCCAGTTGTGGCTAGCCTGCTCGCGATCGTTCCTCCCACCACCTCCCGGGTCTGTCCGCTGGCACCGTACTGCCCCTTTCCTCTCCTTGGCTGGCACCCTACTGCTCATCATCGGCTGGCACCGTACTGCTCATTATCGGCTGGCACCGTACTGCTCATCATGGGCTGGCACCCTACTGCTCATCATCGGCTGGCACCCTACTGCTCATCATCGGCTGGCACCCTACTGCTCATCATCGGCTGGCACCCTACTGCTCATCATCGGCTGGCACCCTACTGCTCATCATCAGCTGGCACCCTACAGCTCATTATCAGCTGGCACCCTACTGCCAACCTCCGGCTGGCACCCTACTGCTAATCGCTGGCTGGCATCCTCTCTCCCCGCTGGCGCCGCTCGCCATTCTCTCCTCTCCGACCGTCCCACCCTCCCTTGGTTATGCCTAGTCGTGGTATAGCACTGCCTCCATGGCTATAGTCCAACGTCTTGGGTCGAGGTAATGACCTGCGCGACCGCACATTCGTGGTTTAGGTGGGCCTCACAGTATCAGTGGTTTTCCTTCGTCGACGGTCGTCTATCCTCTCCACCCCGTCCGCACTATGGCTGTTGAATTGTTTTCTCTTGTTTTTGGCGAGCCTGCGGAAGGGTTTGGGTCTCTCTCCTGTACCTCTCTATGAATTGTTTCCTTATGTGTCTGGGGTATCACTATCTTAGGTGCTAGGCGAGGGGGATTTTTCCTATGGATTCGAGGTGTTTGATTTTTCCCATGAAGAGGTGAAGTGGGCGGTTGTTTGGGCTTATAGGTTTTTTTCTCTTCATAGCTAGTGCTGCATAAGGCTTTTTGTACCTAAAACAAATAACGCATGATTATAAAAATAATAAAAATAATAAAAATAAAAATAAAAAAGACACATTTCTGAATAGGTTGTTTTGCTGTGCTTTCTAGATTTGGTGGAGTCCATTGGGGGGGGAGAAAAGATGAAGTGCATGGCCTGCACGATCGAATGCTGTGTTGTTGAAGGGATCTAGATATGGGGGTGTTGTGGGGGGGAGGTTCAGGCAGGTTGGAGTTGGCTTAAGTGAGTAAGGAGGTGCAGCTGGGTACCAGAATGATACGACTGATACGGTAAGTTACTAGTGCATCAGAGGGGCTTAGCCGCCCCGTGCAAAATGATAACCCTGCTGTTGTCAGAGACAACAACCCGATTTGCCATACCGATAGTAATGCCCCTCGCAGAGATACTTATTCTGATGGAGACACACAATGTGGTAAACTGTGCTACTTAGCACCATGTTCTGATCTGTCAGTGCAAGTTAGCACAAGCAGATTCTAAGACATGTCTCACAATAAAATCCCCAAATGCCTCCCTGTCATATGATGGTGACTAATGGGTGTAGATCTTCGGAGAACAGTCAGCCGTTTCGCGATACCCATTAGTTAGAGAGCAATAGAAGGGTGCAAGTGCCGGCAGTTGGCTACAAACTAGGTTGTGAGCTCAGGGAGTGGAATATGTTCACCCGAGTGCTGCTCTTCAAATCAGCCGGGGAGGAAGTGAATTACTGCAAATTAAAATGGGTGATGAGGCTAGTTATTTCACTTGCCACAGTTATGATACCGTAAAATCTTGCCTGTGACGAACTAGCCTAGACTAGGTCTTTTCGAAATCTCAGGTACAGCCAAAACTAAGGGGCTGTTTGGCGTGACAATTTTGGGATGGCAGACCATGGTTTCAATCCAAACAGCAGGGGTTTTCAAAGTTCAGAAGAGAGACAATGGTAAAATGATCGGCACCCAGCCATGCATTAGTGTGCATTAGGGCACATATTAACAGTGGCCAATTGTATCAGAAGATTTCAAGTCGCATATTTGAAGCCCCCAAAAATGAGATTGAGTAAAGTGAGCAAGTTTGGTATGTACTCGCTTAAATAACAAGTCTGTTCCCCTAGGCATTGGGGGATGGGTGGGTTTAGCAGGCACATCTCTAAAAGCTGGGGACAGATTTTTCTTGAGCCAGTATAATACTGTAAGAGTGAAGAAAATTCCTATCTTCTACTAAGAAGTTGAGATACCTATTACCCTAGCGGGAATAGCTTGCATAATTATGCGCGAGGTATATGCCACCATAGGGGAGAGCATATATCCGAACCCAAGCTTCCTGAGTAGGGACTTCCCGGAGGCATCTGGGAGACTACTC
>Ga0307513_10000099_pt1 | contig 125847 bp, 111 predicted proteins | sample 15_EM_MG_FD_202174 | JGI IMG/M metagenome (GOLD analysis project Ga0307513, IMG submission 202174) | Populus trichocarpa ectomycorrhiza microbial communities from riparian zone in the Pacific Northwest, United States - 15_EM | ecosystem: Host-associated > Plants > Roots > Unclassified...
CGGATCGATCCGCCGCCCCCGCAACGACCTTCGTGCGTTACGGCACCGCTGGGACGATGTCGCCGATGAGGTCGGCGCACCACTGGAGCAGCGCGAGGCCCTCCAGCGGCTTGCCGCCGATCTTCGACGTGGTCGGGCGCGGGACGCTGATGAGGCCCGCCTGGGGCTTGTAGTGCGCGTCCGGGTAGTGCCGCCCCAGTCGCAGCTGCTTCGAATCCGCCAGTTCCACTGTGGAGAACCTGAGGTTCTTGCCCTGCACGCCGATGTCCGTCAGACCGTGGGCGCGGGCCAGCAACCTGAAGCGCGCCAGGTGGAACAGGGTCTGCACCTGCTCCGGAGCGGGACCGTACCGGTCCTCCATCTCCTCGCGGACCGCGTCGAGCTGCTCCTCGCTGTGCACCTCGGAGATCTTGCGGTACATCTCCAGGCGCAGCCGCTCGACCTCCACGTAGTCGAACGGGATGTTCGCGTCCAGCGGAAGCTCCACTTTGACCGGAGCCGGAGGCTCCTCCTCGCCGCCCTTGAACGACGCGACCGCCTCGCCGACCATCCGCAGGTACAGGTCGAAGCCGACGTCGGCGATGTGCCCGGACTGCTCGGCCCCCAGGAGGTTGCCCGCGCCGCGGATCTCCAGGTCCTTCATGGCCACGTACATGCCCGCGCCCAACTCGGAGTGCTGCGCGATCGTCGCGAGCCGCTCGTGCGCGGTCTCCGACAGCGGCTGCTCCGGCGGGTACAGGAAGTACGCGTACGCCCGCTCGCGGCTGCGGCCCACGCGGCCCCGGATCTGGTGCAGCTGTGAGAGACCGAGCAGGTCCGCGCGTTCCACGATGAGCGTGTTCGCGTTCGGGATGTCGATGCCGGACTCGATGATCGTGGTCGAGACCAGCACGTCGTACTCGCCCTCCCAGAAGCCCTGCATGATCCGCTCCAGCTCGGTCTCGCCCATCTTGCCGTGGGCGACCGCGACGCGGGCCTCAGGGATGAGTTCGCGCAGGCGCGTCGCGGCCCGGTCGATCGACTCGACCCGGTTGTGCAGGTAGAAGGCCTGGCCGTCGCGCAGGAGCTCGCGCCGGATCGCCGCGGTGACCTGCTTGGCCTCCCAAGCGCCCACATAGGTCAGCACCGGGTGGCGCTCCTCCGGTGGCGTGGCGATCGTCGACATCTCGCGGATGCCGGTGACCGCCATCTCCAGCGTGCGCGGGATCGGCGTCGCCGACATGGTGAGCACGTCGACGGCGGTGCGCAGCGCCTTCAGCTTCTCCTTGTGCTCCACGCCGAACCGCTGCTCTTCGTCCACGATGATCAGACCGAGGTCCTTGAAGCGCGTCTCCGCCTGGAGGAGCCGGTGCGTGCCGACGAGGATGTCGATCTCGCCCGCGGCGATGCCCCGCTGGATCTCGGCCGCCTCACGGGCGGACTGGAACCGCGAGAGCTGCTTGACCTTCACCGGGAACTGGCCCATGCGCTCCACGAACGTGCCGTAGTGCTGGCTCGCCAGAAGCGTGGTCGGGACGAGGACGGCGACCTGCTTCCCGTCCTGGACCGCCTTGAACGCGGCGCGGACCGCGACCTCGGTCTTCCCGTAGCCGACGTCGCCCATCACCAGGCGGTCCATCGGGACCCGGGCCTCCATGTCCGCCTTTGTATCCACAATGGCCGACATCTGGTCCGGAGTCTCGATGTACGGGAACGCGTCCTCGAGTTCGCGCTGCCACGGCGTGTCCGGGCTGAACGCGTACCCCGCGGCGGACTGCCGGGCCGCGTACAACTGGATGAGCTCGGCCGCGATCTCGCGCACCGCCTTGCGCGCGCGGCGCTTCGTCTTCTGCCAGTCCGTGCCGCCGAGCTTGTGGACCGAGGGCTGCTCGCCGCCGACGTACCGCGTCAACTGGTCCAGCGCATCGGTCGGGACGAAGAGCCGGTCGCCGGGCTGCCCGCGCTTCGAAGCGGCGTACTCGATCACGAGGTACTCGCGGTCGGCCCCGCCGATCGTGCGGCGCACCATCTCCACGTACTTGCCGACACCGTGCGCGTCATGGACCACGAAGTCCCCAGGGGACAGTTCCAGCGGATTGACAACGCCGCGGCGCTTGGTGGCCTTGCCGATGCGGTGCTTCTGCGCCGCAAGGGCCTTGCCGCCCGCGATGTCCGCGGCCGTGACGGCGACGATCCCCGAGGCCTCGTCCACGAAGCCGAGCGCGAGCGTCCCGGTGCACGACACCACCTCACCGCCCCGGAACGCCTGCGGCGCGGCCTCCAGGTGCGCGCCGATCCCCTCGGCGCGCAGCTGCTCGGCGGCGCGCTCGGCCCCGCCGAGGGCCGGGTACACGACGGCGACGGCCCGCCCGTCCCGCGTCCAGGCCTGCATGTCAGCCACGAGCTGCGGCGTGTTCCCGTGGTAGCGAGGGGTTTCGGTGATGCCGAGATCGATGGTGAGCGCGTCGTCGTCCACCCCGCCATAATGGAGCGGCTCACCGGTGATCGCCGCGAGTTCGGCGGCCATCGCGTCTTCATCAGGGACGGCCGCGAACGGCGAGATCGTCCACCAGCGCTGGCCCGCGCCGAGTGCGGCCGTGCGTGCCTCGGCGAGGTCGTGGAACGTCCCTTCACCGAGGTCGACGGGCGCCTGCGCCCCGGCCGCCGCGGCGGCCCAGGACGCTTCGAGGAACTCGTTCGAGGTGGCGACGAGGTCGATGGCGCGGGTGCGGATGCGCTCGGGCTCGATCGCGACGATGAGGGCGCCCCGGGGCAGGACCTCCTGGAAGAGCTGCAGCTGGTCGTCCCCGACGAGGGCCGGGAGCAGCGACTCCATGCCCTCCACCGGAATGCCCGCGGCGAGTTTCGCGCACATCTCGGCCAGGCCCGGATAGGTGTCGCCGAGCGCGGCGGCCCGCTCGCGGACCTCCTCGGTGAGGAGCAGTTCGCGGCAGGCGACGGCGCGCAGCTCGGAGGCCGGGTCGAGGGAGCGCTGGTCGGCGACGGAGAACTCGCGGATCGAGTCGACCTCGTCGCCGAAGAACTCCAGGCGCAGCGGGTGCTGGGCGGTGGGCGGGAAGACGTCGAGGATGCCGCCCCGCACGGCGAACTCGCCGCGCTTCTCCACCAGGTCGACGCGCTCGTACGCGAGGTCGACGAGGTGGGCGGCGAGGCCCGGCAGGTCGGTCTCGTCGCCGCGGCGCAGATGCACCGGCTCCAGCGAGCCGAGGCCCTTGAGCTGGGGCTGGAGGGCGCCGCGGACCGGCGTGACGATGACGCGCGGCACGTCCCCGGCGTGGATGCGGTGGAGCAGTTCGAGGCGCGCGCCCACCGTGTCCGAGCGCGGCGAGAGGCGCTCGTGCGGCAGGGTCTCCCAGGCCGGGTAGAGCGCGATGTCGTCCTCGGCGATGAAGGAGGCGAGGGACTCGGCGAGCTCCTCGGCCTCACGGGAGGTCGCGGTGACCGCCAGCACGGGGCCGGCGGCGTGGATCGCGGCCTGCGCGAGCGCGAGCGGGCGCGCCCCGGGCACGGCCACGAGGTCGACCGGGCGGTCGGAGGAGGCCGCCAGCTCGGCCACGCGGGCGAGCTTCGGCGACTTCGCGGCGGCCTTGAGCAGGCCTTCGAGTTTCGGTGCGAAGACTTCGGACATGTATGCTCCCTGAGCGGCGTTGCGGTCACGGCTGTGCTCTGGGCACGACGATTGGCCGGAAACGGGTCCGATGGGGCCCGTTCCGGCAACCGGTCGAGTCTACCTCGCGAGGGACGCCCGTCCGCTCGCAATAAAGCCGCGCCTACTCGGAGGCGCCTTGGCCGCCTCCGCCGAAGATCAGGTTCTGGACTTCGGGGAGGTTGTAGAACATGCCGAGGACCACGAGGACGGTCAGCGCCGGCAGCAGGATCTTGTACTCGGCCTTGCCCCCGGCGCGCAGGGCGATGCTGTCGGGCAGGCCGATCTCGAACCAGCGCCGCTTCTTGATCGGGAGGGGGAAGAACATCGGGCAGCCCATCTTCGTGATGACGTCACCGAGGATGTGGATGAAGCAGCCGAAGCCCATGGCGAGGCCGAGAAGCCAGTAGGAGCGGTTCTCGTCGAGCAGGTGGAACATGCCGTAGGCGACGGCGAGGGAGATGCCGGTGGTGACCATCCACCCGTACTTCTCGACGATCGAGTTCATCAGGCCCCGCACCGCGAGTCCGGTGAGGACGAACAGGATCGCGATGACGGCGAACTTGCCGCCCCAGGCGGCCAGGAATCCGGTGCCGGTGCCGACGATCGCGGCGTGGACGATCGTATGGGTGAACAGCCGGTGGCCGTTGTTGCGCTTCGGATCCTTCTTCGCCTTGGTGAGCAGGTAGAACCAGAAGCAGAGGCGTTCGACGCACTCGGCGACGAACAGGGACACGACGCCAAAGGAACGGGCCACAGTGGACCCGCCCTTGTTCTCGGTGACGCGACCGGCGCAGTCGATGTCGGGATAGAGGGCGGCTCCGGCGGCGGCGATGGTGCCGACGGCCAACTCGCTGGCGGTCTGGTCGATGCCGAAGACGGCAGAGGCGACGGCCGAGCCTGCGAGCCATAGGGCTGCGCCGGACATGGCGTGGGTCGGGCCCATGACCATAGGGGGGACTCCTTCAAGGGCGGTTATGCAAGGGCAAGGTCGGGGAAATGCTGTGACTATCCCACATCCGCGCCACCACCGCTGTCCCAGGAGTGACAAATGTCCAGCCTCGCAACATCATTCGCGTATCGGTCCGATCACGACCCGAGTGCGCTCCGACCACTCGCGCTATGGTCGAGGGGTGTTCGACTCAGCCAGGGTGGCCGCGTACCTCAAGCGCCTCGGGATCAGCGCCCCACGGCGACCCACGCTGCACGCACTGCGGCGGGTCCATCGGGCCCACGTCGCGGCGATGCCGTACGAGAACCTCGACATCCAACTCGGCAGGCCCATCCGGCTCGACGAGGACGCCCTGTTCGCGAAGCTCGTGGAGGGCGGCCGGGGCGGGTACTGCTACGAGCAGAACAGCGTGCTGGCGCATGCCTTGGAGGGCTTGGGCTTCGACGTGCGCCGCGTCCTCGGGGGCGTGGCCCGCGAGATCGAGGGCGACAAGAACTGGTGGAACCACATGCCGCTGGTGGTGCGCCTCCCCGGCGGCGACGAGTGGCTGGCCGACGCCGGCATGGGCACGGGGTTCAGGGACCCGCTGCCGATCCGCAACGGCAGCTACCGGGTGGGGGCCTTCAACTTCGGGGTCTGGCACCTCGGTGAGGACCTGTGGCGCTGCTCGATCGACCCGCGAATCGCCAACCTGACCTTCGACTTCGCCCTGCCCGAACGGCAGATCGGCGAGTTCGAGGAAAGATGTCGCGAACTCTCGACCTCCCCGGAGTCGCCGTTCGTGAAGACCTTGACGGTCCAGAACGCCGGCGAGACGGAGATGACGGTGCTGCGCGCCCGCACGCTCACGGTGTACGACCCGAAGCTGCCCGAAGGGAAGTCGGTGCGGATCGTGCCGAACGCGGAGAACTTCGCCGCGCTCTTGCGAGACGGTTTCAACCTCACACTGGACGACACGGACCTTCAGACGCTGTGGGCGAAGGCCGAGGAGCAACACGAACGAAAGCTCGCCGAGGAAGCAGCGGCAAGCCGGGCCTCGGTCTAACCCGATATCGGCATCGGGGGCAAAATCTGTGCTCCTCCTGCTCAGCCACACATGGCGCGCGCTTCAAGCCTTAGGCGAGGGTGAGGCGGGTGCGTGCCCTGAGCGGGGCCGGGATTGTGCCTGCCGTCCGATCGCCCGGCGGCGCTTCAGTTGAGCAAGCGGCAGCGACGGTGAAGCCAGGTGTGCCCTCAGCGCCGATGCCGGGGCGGTCGTGGCTGCGAGCCCTAGCGCTTGGCGCCGCTTCAGCCGGGGCACAGACTGGCAGCGACGGTGAAGCGAGATCGCGCCCGGGTTGCGTGGCCGGGGCGAGGCCGATCGTCGCAGCGGTCCCTGGCGCCCTGTCGTGATCCGGCCAGGCTTTGATTGGGCCGCAACCACTCAGCGATGGTACGGCGGAGAATGCACCCGGCGGCACGCCGCCGGGGCGAGGCCGGTTGGCGCTGGAGGCCTTGACGCCCTGCCGCACTTCGGCCGTGCTTGGGCTGGGCTTCGGTAAGGCTGCAAGCGGGCGGCGATGGTGCGACGGGGTCGCGGCCGGCGGTGCGCTGCCGGGGCGGCGTTGGTCGTCGCTGCTGGCACTACCGCGCCGGTTCGCCCGCGCGGGCAAGAGCAAGGCGCAGAGGTGTTCGAGTTCGTCATAGTCCTGGCACCTTCTTCCCCCCTCCGATCTCCGGTCTTCTGCCTTCGGGCGCACTGGGCGTACTGGTCGCACCGGTCACCGCAACGGGCCTCAACCCGCCTGATGGTCTCCCTGAGCAGAGCGCCGCCTGGTCCGTCGCTCCCGATCCCCGATCAAGGCTTTCGCCCTGGAGCGCATCGGTCGCATCGCGGTTGATTGCGGTCGCATCGGCGGGCTTCAACCCGCCTCAGGTCCCTCATGCTCCCACCGGCCACGTGTCATCCCGCCGGTCGGCTTCCCTTCTCCTTCCCCTTGCTTTCCCGTTTCCGGTCGGTCGCCTTCGGCCGCTTCGGTTGCACTGGTGGCCTGGGGCGTGGTGGTGGCATCGGTGGGCTGGTGCCCGACTGATGGTCTTCCCGGCCACCACGTATTGCCTGGCGTGTTGCCTGGCGTGTGGTGTGGCCGGTCGCCTTCCGTGGGGGTGACCCGTCGAGGATCGTTCAGCGCGAAGGCAATAGCAAAGGGGGCGAAAAGCAAGCAGGTCCAGCTCGGTCCATCTGAGTCCCATCAGTGCGAACTCGTGTGGGGAGTAGTGGATTCCGCTCGACACCCGTACGGCGGAGCCATGTCAGCCAGAGGCTCGTCTTAGTCTGCTTAAGCACTGACAAACTATCCGCGTTATACGATTTCCGTATCCCTGTACGTACTCCAAGTATCCGCGATCTAGGGTATGGCTGCATCACCCAAAAGATGCGAATAGTTTCATGTTATGCCCCGGTCCGCCTGCGCCCCAACCGAAACCGCACCGGGCGGCCGGAGTCCGACCCCGCCCCTCCCACCACCTCTTCGTCGCTGCCAGGTCGAACCCCCACCAAGACGATGCGAACACCCGCCACACCAGCCCGGGAAGCGCCCACCTTCTCGTCGCTGCCCGCTTGAACCCCAAACGAACGACATTCCCCTAACAAGATTCCCCGAGCGGCGCTAAGGCGATGCGCTGGCGGGCGGCCTCGTACAGCGCCACTGAACCAGCGTTCGCGGCGTTCAGTGAGGAGGCGGCCTTGGGAGACATCGGAATTCTGGCAGTGGCATCGGCGAGCTCGAACCAGGCCTTGGACATTCCGACCGTCTCGTTGCCGACCACGATAAGGGTCGCCGCGCGCAGGTCGTGTTCGGACAGGGCCCGCTCCCCGTGCTCGTCGGTGCCCACGATGGTGGGCCGGTGCGCCTGGCGCGCGGCCCATTCTGCGACCTCGTGCGCCGAGGCGGCCGCGATCACGGGGACCGCGAACAAGCTCCCGGTCGAGGCCCGAACTGCCTTGGGGTCGTATGGGTCCGCTGCATTGCGGCCCGTGATGATCACCGCGTCGGCGCCGAAGGCATCGGCCGAGCGGATCAGCGACCCGACGTTTCCCGGGCTGGTCGGGCGGTCGATCACGAGCCCGAGCCAGCCGGGTCGGGTGTGCAGGTCGGCTAGGCGCTGTTGGCGAATGGCGATCTGCGCGAGGAGTTCGGGCGCGGCCTCGTCCTTGCCGCCGAGTTCGGCCAGCAGATTCGCAGTGACCGCCGCCTGCTCGGTGTGCGGGCGGGCGAGCAACTCACGGGCCCAATCGGAGAGGTGGCCGCGGTCGGCGTCGTACAGGAACGCCTCTACGGTCCAGCCGTACTCCACGGCCGTGGTGATCGGCCGGACGCCCTGGACCAGGAACGATCCCGCCCGGTGGCGCTTGGTTCGATTGTGCAGCAGCGTCTCCCACTGCTGGAACTTGGCGTTCCGGACACTGACTTGCAGGGTTCTCGCCATGGCCTCGCACTCCCGTAGAGCGAACCGGCCGAACCTACCATGCGGTTGCAACTGTGCGCCTCCGCAAAAGCGGCGGCACATGGCGGGGGCCGCGCGCGGGTGGATTCCCGCGCGCGGCCTCGGTATGGCGACTATCGCGAATCCCTCTTTGTCGCCGCCATCCCGCCTGCTGCTAGATGGCTTTTTTGCTATCTACTACAACACGTGCGGTAGTGCAGCGGCAACAAAAGTTTTCCGCCTGTGGATAACTTCAGAAATGCCTGGTCAGCCGGTATTGCGCAGGCCCGCCGCGATGCCGTTCACCGTGATGAGGAGGGCTCGCTTGAGCTGCGGGTCCACGTCGCCGTCGGCGCCGCCCTCGGAGCGGTAGCGCTTCAGCAGCGAGATCTGCAGGTGGTGCAGCGGCGCGAGGTAGCGGTCGCGGACCTCCAGGGTCCTGGCCAGCTGCGGGTTCGCGTCGAGCAGCTTCTCGCCGCCCGTCAGCGCCAGCACTTCAGCCACCGTGGTCGCGTGCTCGGCCTTTATCGCCGCGAAGATCGGCTGGAGCTCAGCCGAGACCAGCGTGGACACGTACTGCTCCGCGATCGACAGGTCGGTCTTGGCGAGCGTCATCTCCACGTTGGAGACGAAGTTGCGGAAGAAGTGCCACTTCTCGTACATCTCGGCGATCTGGTCCCCCAGACCCGCCTCGCGGGCAGCCGCGAGGCCCGAACCCACGCCGTACCAGCCCGGGACGATCTGGCGCGACTGCGTCCAGCCGAACACCCACGGAATCGCGCGCAGGCCCTCAAGGCCCGCGTCGGTGTTCGGACGCTTCGACGGGCGCGAACCGATGTTCAACGCGCCCAACAGCTCCGTCGGACTCACGGCCCAGAAGTACTCAGCCAGGCCGGGACGGCCCGTCAGGTCGCGGTAAGCGGCCTTGGAGGCCTCCGAGGTCCGGTCCATGACGTCGAACCAGCGGTCCAGCACCTCCGGCTGGTGGCGCGGCTCGGTGTGCAGCAGCGTCGCCTTCAGCGAAGCGGCCACCGTCAGCTCGAGGTTCTCGCGCGCCAGCGCCGGCAGCGTGTACTTGTCCGAGAGGACTTCGCCCTGCTCGGTGATCTTGATGGCCCCGTCCAGCGTCCCCGAAGGCTGCGCGAGGATCGCCTCGTGGGTGGGGCCGCCGCCGCGGCCGATGGTGCCGCCGCGGCCGTGGAACAGGCGCAGGCGCACGCCGTGCTTGTGCGCGACGTCGCGCAGTTGCCGCTGTGCGCTCTGGATGTTCCACTGGCTCGCGGTGATTCCCGCGTCCTTGTTGGAGTCGGAGTAGCCGAGCATGACTTCCTGGACGTTCCCGCGTGCGGCGACCACCGCGCGGTAGGCGGGCAGGCTCAGGAGCCGGTCCAGGAGGGAGTCGGCGCTGGCGAGTTCGGCGACCTCTTCGAGGAGGGGGACGAAGCCGATGTCGGCCCTGCCGCGGGCGACGTCGACGAGGCCGGCGTCGCGGGCGAGGACGACGGGGGCGAGGACGTCGCCCGGGTCGTGGGTCATCGAGATGATGTAGGACTCGATGATGGCGTGGCCGAACTGCTCTTGGGCGTCGCGGATCGCGTGGAAGACGTTGAAGGTCTTGCGGTTGGCCTCGGTGAGGTCGACGTTGGCGGGCGCGAGGGGGCGCTGGCCGGAGAGTTCCTGTGCGAGGAGCGCGTCGCGTTCTTCGGCGGTGTACTCGCTGTAGGGCCGGTCGAGTTCGCCGGTGGCGTCGTAGAGCTCGGCGAGGACCGCGTGGTGGGCTTCGGAGTGCTCGCGTACGTCCATGGTGGCCAGTTGGAGGCCGAAGGCGCCGACGGTGCGGATGATGCGGTCGAGGACGCCTTTGGCGGGCAGCTGGCCCCTCTGGCGGGCGAGGGAGTCGCGCATGACTTGGAGGTCGGCGAGGAGTTCGCGGCCGTCTGCGTAGTCGATGCCGGCGCGGTGCGGCAGGCCTTCGGCGTGGCGGGCGCGCGTGTTGGCGAGTTTGGCTTCGATGGCGCGGGACTTGAGCCGGTAGGGCTCTTCGGCGTGGATTCGCTTGTAGCGGGCCGGGATCGCGGTGCCGAGCCGTTCGAGGTCGGCGGCGACGGAGTCGAGGAGTTCCTGGGAGGCCGGGCGGACCGCTTGGGAGACGGACAGTTCGTTGATGAGCCCGGCGACCGCGCCTTCGGCGGCGGCGATGCCGTGCTCGTGCTGCATCAGGAGCACCTGCTTGGTGACTTCGGGGGTCACGAAGGGGTTGCCGTCCCGGTCGCCGCCGATCCAGGTGCCGAATTTGAGCGGCGCGTGGCCGGGGCGCGGGGAGCCGCCGAGGTCGGTGAGGGTGGCGTTGAGGTCGGTGAGGACCCGCGCGGCCGCGTCCCGGTAGAGGTCGGTCAGGTAGTAGATCGCGTTGCGGGCCTCGTCGGTGGGCTCGGGCTTCTCCACGCGGAGCTCGTCGGTCTGCCAGAGGAGGTCGATGATCTCGGCGAGGCGGGAGTTGACGGCGTCGACGTCGGCTGAGCCGAGGACGGCGCGTTCGGCGGTCTCGGCGTCGAGGAGGTCGGCGATGTTCCGGAGCTTCATGAGGATGGAGCGGCGCGCGGCCTCGGTGGGGTGGGCGGTGAAGACGGGGCGCACTTCGAGGCGTTCGGCGGCGGCGGCGATCTGGTCGGCGGGGATGTCCTCGGCGGTGATCTCGGCGCGGGCCTGCGAGAGCCAGCCGCCGTTCTCGGCGCGGGAGCGGCGCATGTCGCGGGCGCGGTGGACCTGCTCGGTGATGTTCGCGAGGTGGAAGTAGGTGGCGAACGCGCGGGCGAGGTCGACCTCCTCGTTGACGTCGAGTTTGGCGAGGCGGGAGGCGACGGCTTCGGGCTGGTGTCGGACCAGGCCTCGGACCTCCTCGACGAGTTCGAGCAGCTGGGGTCCCTCTTGGCGCACGAGTGCCTGCCCGAGGAGGTTCCCGAGCCGGCGAATGTCGCGGCGGAGCTGCTTGTCGTCGATGCCGCTGGAGGAGTCGAAGTAGTCCATGGAGGTCTCCACTGGTGGTCTGGGCAAACCCGGAGGGGCTGCTCGCGCCGACGTCCTTGTCCGCGGTCAGTCGTTGCACTGGTGCGGGCCCCGCCGAGCGTGCGCCCAGGGAACCTCGATAGAGCGCTGTCAGCGTAACTTACCGGTAATGGGTACGCCACTTTCTCAGTCCGCCATGCGGGACGATCCGCTCGGGAGCGCCCGACGCGGGTGAGGCGCTCCACGGAGCGCGCTTGCGGAGCCGTAAGTTTGCAAGCCGCGGTGCACGCTTGGGAAGCCGTAAACTTGTTCGCCGCGGTGCACGCTTGCGGAGCCGTAGATTTGCACGCCACGGCGCACGCTTGCGAAGCCGTAAATTTAAAGGGCCGGACCCGTGGCATACCCTGGTGCGACCGATACCGATGCCGCCCCGATCGTTACACCGCGAAGGGATCCCGACCGCCGATGTCTGACTGGGTACTGCCCGATGAGATCCTCGCCGAGGCGCCGAGCCACACCCCGCTCCCGCATGAGCTGGCGGACCTTGAGCTGCTGCTCTGCGGCGCCTACACCCCGCTGCGGGGGTTCATGGGCGAGGCGGAGGCGCGGTCGGTGACAAGGACCGGCGCGCTCCCGGACGGGACGGAGTGGCCGGTGCCGGTGACGCTGGACGTCCCGGTCGAGATCGCGCAGCGCCTGGACAACCCCGACCCGAAGCGCCGTGTGCTTCGCATCACGGACCCCGAGGGGGCGCCGGTCGCGGCGGTCGAATGCCACAGCCTGGACGCGCTGGGCCCGGACATGGTCCGCGTCGGCGGGCCGGTGCGGCGCATCGCCGACGCCGCCCACGGCGTGTTCACGGGCTTGCGGGCCACGCCTGAGCAGGCGAAGACGACGTACACGAAGCCGCGGGTGCTGGCGCTGGTGGCCGAGAAGCCCCTGCACCGCCCGCAGCTGGCGCAGTTGGCGCGCGCCGCGCACAATCTGGCCGCTCATGTGCTGGTCATGATCCCCACCGGGGACGAGACGAACGGCGACCGCGACCTGCGGCTGCCGACCGCGGCACTGGTGCGGTCGGTGCTCGCGGCGAAGGACCGGCTGCCGACGGCGACGGTGCTGACGGTGCCGCTGTCCAAGCGCGGCGACCGGCTCCGCGACGGCCTGCTGACGGCGAAGGTCGCGGCCGCGTACGGCGCGACCCACATCATGACCGGGCCGCAGGGCCTCGGTGGCGGCGACGGGGTCCGCTCGATGGTCCCCCGCGAGCTGGCCTACGACACGCGCGACGGCCAGTGGCGCCCGATCGAGGACATCGAGCCGCCGTTCAGGCGCACCGCGTTGAGCGACGCGGAGATCGCCGACATGCTCGACCGCGGCTTCGGGCTGCCCGAGTGGCACACGCCGCCGAGTGTGGCCGCGGAGCTGCGCAAGGCGCGCCCGCCGCGCCGCCAGCGGGGCCTGGTGCTGTTCTTCACGGGCCTGTCGGGCTCGGGCAAGTCCACGATCTCCCGCGGGGTCTACGAGGCGCTGCTGGAGGACGGGACGCGCACGGTGTCGCTGTTCGACGGCGACGTGGTGCGGCGGCTCCTGTCGAGCGGCCTCGGGTTCACGCGGGCGGACCGGTCGGTGAACATCCGCCGGATCGGGTTCGTCGCGGCCGAGGTGGCCCGCCACGGCGGCATCGGCATGGCCGCGCCCATCGCGCCCTATGAGGTCGACCGGGCCGAGGCGCGGCGCATGGCCGAGGCGGCCGGGGCCGACTTCGTGCTCGTCCACGTCTCGACGCCGCTCGCGGTGTGCGAGGCGCGGGACCGCAAGGGCCTGTACGCGAAGGCGCGTTCGGGACAGATCCCGGAGTTCACGGGGATCTCGGACCCGTACGAGGACCCGCCGGCCGCGGAGCTGGTCATCGACACGACCGAAATCACTGTTGGCGAGGGCGTCGAGCAGGTCTTGGAGTACCTGTCCGAGGGCGGCTGGCTGGAGCCGATCGGCCTCAGGATCGCCTGAGGGGACACGCATTCGAGGCAGTGCGAAAGGCCCGGGCGTTGCCGCCCGGGCCTTTGCTTCGTCGGTGCCGCGGCCGCCTCGATCCGCGATCGTGTCGATGACCAGTTCGGCGGGCGGCGGTTTAGAGCAGGGTGGACCAGTAGTCCCAGAAGCCGGTGGCGACGATCATGACGACCGCGAGGTAGAGCAGGGTCAGGCCGATCCAGTGGTAGCGGAGCAGGTCGTCGACGGCGTCGCGCCAGTCCTCGCTCACGGGGATCGCGCCGGTGCGCAGGTTGCGCACGGTGGTGAACCAGAAGATCGGCAGGACCACCGTCCACACCGCCATGCACCAGGGGCACAGGACCCCGATCATGTACACCGACTGGAAGATCAGCCAGGACACGAAGACCAGGCCCGCGAGCGTGCCGAGGTTGAAGGCGAGGGCGACCCAGCGCGGCAGTTCCACTTTGGAGAGGTACAGGACGCCGGTGAAGACGACGAGCGGGAAGCAGACCAGGCCGATCATCGGGTTCGGGAAGCCGAACACCGAGGCCTGCCACGTGTTCATGACCGTGCCGCACGACAGCACCGGGTTGAAGTCGCAGGAGATGACGTGGTCGGGGTCGATCAGCGACGCGATGCGCTCATACGTGAGGTCGAACGCGGCCGCCAGCCCGACCAGCCCGCCCAGGAACAGGACGAGTCCGGTGACCGTGCGGCCCCGGGCCTCCCGGATGTTCTCGCCGAAGGCCTCGTCCATCCGCGCCTCCCCCGTCTCAGGTGTCGCCGTCGCAAGTCTCGTCACGCAAGGGTAACGACCGCAGTGCGGGGGAAGTTGCGGAGGAACACGTCACCGTCTCGGCAGACACTCGCGAGCCGCGGCCGCGGCAGCCGCTCGCGGAGCCATGGCGCGGCGATGCGACGGCCGGTTCAGCCTCGCAGCGACTGCCCGCCGTCGACCACGAGGGTCTGGCCGGTCACGTACGAAGCCGAAGGCGCGCAGAAGAACACGGCCGCCGCGGCGACCTCCTCGGGCGTGCCCGGGCGGCCCATCGGGCCGTCGAGGCCTTTCTGCAGCTCAGGAACGGTCGAGGACCCGGTGCGGATCAGGCCCGGCGCGATCGCGTTCACGGTGACGCCGTCCGCGACGACCTCGGTCGCCAGCGCCTTCGTCAGGCCGGTGACGCCGGCTTTCGCGGCGGCGTAGGCGGCTTCGGCGGGGACGGCGTTGACCACGCCCGCGGTCGCGGCGACGTTGACGATCCGGCCCCAGCCGCGTTCGGCCATGGACTGGACGAACGCGCGCGAGACCAGGAATGCGGTGTCCAGGTTGCGGGCCAGCTCGGACTGCCAGTCCGCATAGGACAGCTGGGCGACGGGTTTCACCACGGCCGGGTCGGATTTCGAGGTCAGTCCGGCGTTGTTGATGAGGATGTCGACCTCGCCGAGGGCGTCGCCGACCGCGTCGGCCAGGCCGCCCACTTCGGCTTCGTCGGCCAGGTCGGCCACGAATCCGATCGCGTCGATCTCTCCGGCGCGCTCGTGGATCCGCTTGGTGGTGGACACGATGGCCACCGATGCTCCCGCCAGTCGCAGTCGGGTCGCGATGGCGAATCCGATGCCGTCGGGCGCGCCCGCGCCGGTGACCAGAGCGATCTTCCCGGCGAGCGAGTCGAGCTCCTGGAGGCGGCCTCGCTGTGCGGCGGCGAGGGGAGGCTGACCGCCCGAGGGCAGGTCGATCACCTCGGCGAGGCCGTCGAAGGACGAGTCGAATGAGTCGAGGCTGGAGCGCGGTTCATTCATTGAGGCAGTGTCTCACGGGGCTCCGGGCGAACTCACGACCGCCGGGCCGAACGGTGCCGAACCGACACCATCGGGTCACCGGGCGCTCGGTGGGACGCGGCGGGGCGTGGGACCATCGGAGGATGAAGCCGCAGCTGAGCCCGGGCCTCGGGCCGGTCTTGACCGGGTTGGCGCGCAGGGCGGTGGCGACCTCGTTCGATCCGGGACCGCCTGAGCCCGCCGTGCTGGTCGCCGCGACCGGGTCGGCCGGGGCGCTCGCGGAGCGGCAGGCGACCTTCGTGACCTTGGAGCGGGACGGGCGCCTGCGCGGGTGCATCGGCACGTTGACCGCGTTGCGGCCCTTGGGGGTCGACGTGGTGCGCAATGCCCGTTCGGCGGCGCGGGACCCGCGGCTGCCGCCGGTGCGGCCCGAGGAGGTCGCGGCTTTGGCGGTCACCGTGACGGTGCTGTCTCCCGCTGAGCCGATGGCGGTGCGGGGTTTTACGGCGCTGCTCGACAGGTTGCGCCCGGGGGTGGACGGTCTGACGTTGCGGGACAGGGCGGGTCGGCGTGCGACGTTCCTGCCGTCGGTGTGGGCGAACCTGTCCGAGCCGGAGCGGTTCGTCGCGGCGCTGCTGCGCAAGGGGCGCTGGCCTGAGGTGTTGTGGAAGGGGCTGCTGCGCTCGGCCGCCTGGCCCGAGGACCTGGTGGCCGAGCGGTATACGGCGACGTCCTTCGCAGATCGACCGGAGGCATTGGGCGGCTAGGGAAAGCGCAGTGCGGTCGCCAGTGGTGCTCGAGTGGTCGGCGAGGCCGGTGCGGTCAACAGCGGTGGCCGGTGGCCTGCGAAGGCGGACGGGCGTTTCGCCGGGCCCTAGTCGGGCAGGACGACCAGGGTGCCTTCGGCGACTTTGACGGCCGCCCCGGTCACCGAGGCCTCGACCGGTCGGCCGCCCGCGATCACGACTTCGCCGTGGAGCGCGGAGGGCCGGTTGATCTCCGCTCCCTGACTGATCGCGTAGCGGTGCACGCCGTCGCCTTCGAACAGGCCCGCCGCCGCCAGGTAGACGCCGAGGGCGACTGCGGCCGAACCGGTCGCGGGGTCTTCGCCGACGCCGACGTGGAACAGGCGGGCGTGGACCGCGCCGGTCTCGGGGTCGAAGCTGAACGGGTAGATCTTGTCGAGTTCGCCCAGGTGGTCGGTGGCCTTCGCGACGTCCTCGTCGGCGAGGCGCACGAAGTTGTGCGACAGGCCCGCGCTCGCCGCCTGCGGCCGCCCGATGACCTGGCCCGCGTCCAGGCCGACCGCGCCAGCGGCGACTTCGACCGCGATCGGCTCGCCGACGCTGATGGCCGTGGAGGTGAGCTTCGCAGACTCGCCGTCGATCGCGATCGTCATGAGCCCGGCGGCGCATTCCTGGACGACCTTGCCGTCCTTCGCCTCGATGCGGCCCGAGCGGGTGGCGGCCAGCGCCGCCCCGATCGTGGGATGGCCTGCGAACGGGAGTTCCTCCGCAGGGGTGAAGATCCGGGCGAGGTAGTCGGCGCCTTCGAGCGTGGCGGGGAGGACGAACACGGTCTCGGAGAAGTTGAATTCGAGGGCGATCGCCTGCATCTGATCGGGCCGGAGGCCCTGGCCGTCGTAGACGACGGCGAGCTGGTTGCCGGTATAGGCGCGGTCGGAGAACACGTCGTAGATCTCGAACGGGAGCATCCTGAACTTATAGCTCGGGAAGCTCCGGGCGGGTGCGGTAAGGCTACGCTCACATTGGCGTTCCGAAATGCGTGGTTACGATTGGGTCATGTCTGACAACGCTGCCGTCGTCGAGGCCGTGCTCGAAGCGCTCTCGCACGTCAACGACCCCGAGATTCGCCGTCCGATCACCGAGCTGGGCATGGTCGACAGCGTCGCTGTCGACGGGGGCCGGCTCACTGTGACCATCCTGCTGACCGTTTCCGGCTGTCCAATGCGCGACACGCTCCAACGGGACGTGACCGATGCGGGGCTGAGCGTGGACGGGGTCGACTCGGTCGACCTGACGTTCGGCGTCATGTCCGAGCAGCAGCGCGCCGACCTGCAGGTGAAGTTGCGCGGCGGTCGCGCCAATGCTGAACCGGTGATCCCGTTCAATCTGCCCGAGTCGCGCACGCGAGTGTTCGCGATCGCCTCGGGCAAGGGCGGGGTCGGGAAGTCCTCGCTGACGGTGAACCTCGCGGCCGCGATGGTCGCGAAGGGCCTGTCGGTGGGCATCGCCGACGCCGACATCTACGGGCACTCGATTCCGCGGATGCTCGGTGTGACGGGCGCTCCGACGCAGGTCGAGGACATGATCATGCCGCCGCAGGCGCATGGCATGAAGGTCATCTCGATCGGGATGTTCACCCCGGGGAACACCGCTGTGGTGTGGCGCGGGCCGATGCTGCACCGGGCGCTCCAGCAGTTCCTCGCGGACGTGTACTGGGGCGACCTGGACGTGCTGCTGCTGGACCTGCCGCCGGGGACGGGCGACATCGCGATCTCGGTCGCGCAGCTGCTGCCGACGGCTGAACTGGTGGTCGTGACGACCCCGCAGCAGGCCGCCGCCGAGGTGGCCGAGCGCGCCGGGGCGATCGTCACGCAGACCCATCAGAAGCTTGTGGGCGTGGTCGAGAACATGTCGTGGATGGAACTGCCCGACGGTTCGCACATCGAGCCGTTCGGTTCGGGCGGCGGCAAGACCGTCGCGGAGGCGCTGACGCGGGACGTGGGCGCCGACGTGCCGCTGCTGGGCCAGGTGCCGATGGACCCGAAGCTGCGCGAGGGCGGGGACTCGGGGGTGCCGCTGGTGATCTCGGACCCGGACTGCGAGGCGTCGCGGGCGATCCGCGCGATCGCGGACCAGCTGGCGGTGCGCAAGGTGTCGCTGGCGGGCAAGCAGCTGGGCTTGAGCCCGGTGTAGTCCGGTACCCGAAGTTGCGGGGCGGCCGGGCCTGAGCCCGGTGTAACCCGCTAACCGAAGCGTCGCGGGCGGAGCGGCCGGGCCTGAGCCCGGTGAACCCGGTACCCGAGGTGCCGCGGGTAGAGCGGGCGGGCCTGAGCCCGGTCTGGCGCCGCCTCGGATTCGGGGATCAGCTGGAGAACGTGGTGCGCGCGGCGGCCCTTGCGGGCCGCCGCGCGACTTTTTTATTTTCCCCGGTTTCCCAGCGGAGTATGTGGGCCGGCGAGTGTTCCGGCCGGTGGTGCTGCGGGCGAGGCCCGCCGCCTGGCGGTGCCGTGCCCTTGAGCGGAGCTCTCGGCCCGATCGTGCCGCGGCCGTGAGCTCTCGCCGCTCATTGGAGTTTGCGGACTGTGACGGCGGTGCCGTAGGCGCAGACTTCGGTGCCCATGTCGCGGGCGTCGGACACGTCGAAGCGCATCATCACGACGCCGTTGGCGCCCAGGCTCTTCGCCTGGTCGACCATGCGGGTCAGTGCCTCCTCGCGGGAGGCGGCCAGGGCCTTGGTGAGGCCCTTGAGCTCGCCGCCGAGGAGCGATTTGAAGCCGGCGCCGACGTCGGAGAAGAAGTTCCGCGACCGCACCGTGAGGCCGAAGACCTCGCCGTGGGTGTCGACGACCTCGTAGCCGGCCACGTTCTCGGTGGTGGTGACGACGAAACCGGAGGTGGCCGGGTTCGCGCCGCCGAAGTCTCCAACTCTGTCCATGCAGGCAACTTTAAGGGAGCCCGGAGCCGTCCACATCGATCCGGAGAACGAACCTTCAGGGTCCGAGTAGCACTCCGGTACTACACGCTGAGGTTGAGACGGCGGAGGCGGCATACCGCGGAAAGCGTCCATGGCGGGATGGTCCGGTGGCGGCGAAAGGCCCGGGAACTGCGAAGCCTCCCGGGGACGCTGAAGGGCCGGGGGCCGGCGAAGCCTCCGGGAACGGCGAAGGGCCCCGGCGCTGCCGGGGCCCTGACGTCTCGCTTCGCCTTACTGCGCGTTGTGGAGGGCGGCGTTGAGCTCGCCCCAGGTGCCCGTGCGCGGGCGCACTTCCAGGACGCCGGTCTGCGTGTTGACCCAGAACTGCAGGTTGTCCTTGCCGGACAAGGTCGCGGCCTTGACGACCTGGCCGTCCGGCAGCGTCACCTTCGAACCGGCGGTCACGTAGCAGCCCGCGGCCACGACGCAGTTGTCGCCCAAGGAGATCCCGATTCCGGCATTGGCGCCGAGGAGGCACCGCTCGCCGATCGAGATGACCTCTTTGCCGCCGCCCGAGAGCGTCCCCATGATCGAGGAGCCGCCGCCGATGTCCGAGCCGTCGCCGACCAGGACCCCCGCGGAGATGCGGCCTTCGACCATCGAGTTGCCGAGCGTCCCGGCGTTGAAGTTCACGAAGCCCTCGTGCATGACCGTGGTGCCCTCGGCGAGGTGCGCGCCCAGGCGCACCCGGGAGGCGTCGGCGATGCGGACCCCAGGCGGGGTCACGTAGTCGGCCATCGGCGGGAACTTGTCGAGGGACTTCACTTCGAGGAGGTGGCCCTCGCCGCGCAGCTTCAGGCGCGCGGCGTTGACGTCCTCGGCCGGGATCGGCCCGAAGTTCGTCCAGGCGTTGTTCGGCAGGAGACCGAAGATCCCGGAGAGGTTCACCGAGTGCGGGATGACGAGGCGGTGCGAGAGCAGGTGCAGGCGCAGGTAGACGTCGGCGGTGTCCAGGGGCTCGTCGGCGAGGGACTTGGCGACGACCGACACGCCCTTGGAGGTCGTCCCGGCGGCGGTCGCGCGATCGAGGTCGGGGGCGGTCGCGTCGGCGGGGGCCTCGCCGAGGCCGAGGCGGGTGAACCACACGTCGAGGACGGTGCCGTCGGCTCCCACGGTGGCGACACCGACGCCCCAGGCTGCGTCAGTCAGGAATTCACTCATGCACAGAGCCTAACCAGGCGGCGGGTATCGTCTGCGGTTGTGACAGTTTTGAGTGAGGCAGTCCTCGCCGACCCGGTCGCGCTGACCAGGGCGCTGTGCGACATTCCGTCGGTCTCCCGCAGCGAGGCCGAGATCTGCGACGAGGTCGAGGCGGCCCTGAAGCGGTTGGGCCACTTGACGACCGAACGCGTCGGCAACACGCTTGTGGCCCGCACCGACCTGGGGCGGGACCGGCGCGTCATGCTCGCCGGGCACCTCGACACGGTGCCGGTCAACGACAACTTCCCGACCCGGCTCGAAAGCCGCCCAGACGGCGACGTCCTGTGGGGCCTGGGCACCTCGGACATGAAGTCGGGCACGGCGCTGGCGCTGTGGATCGCGGCCACGGTCGAGAACCCGAAGTTCGACCTGAGCTTCGCGTTCTACGACTGCGAGGAGATCGAGGCTGAGCACAACGGCCTCAACAAGCTCTCCAGATCCCGGCCCGAACTGCTCGCGGCCGACTTCGCGATCCTCCTGGAGCCCACGTACGGACTGATCGAGGCCGGATGCCAGGGGACCATGCGGGTGCGCGTGAGCACCAGCGGCAAGCGGGCCCACTCGGCGCGCTCGTGGAAGGGCGAGAACGCCATCCACAAGGCCGCCGCGATCCTGGAGCGCCTGAACGCCTACGAGGCAAGGGAAGTCGACGTCGACGGCTGCACCTACCGGGAGGGCCTGAACGCGGTCTTCATCGGCGGCGGCGTGGCCGGGAACGTCATCCCCGACGAGTGCTGGGTGGAGGTGAACTTCCGGTTCGCGCCCGACCGCGACGAGGAGGCCGCCGCCGCCCACCTGCGGGAGGTCTTCGCGGGCTTCGACCTCGCTGTCACGGACTCCGCGCCCTCGTGCCGGCCGGGCCTGGACCGGCCCGAAGCGGCCGAGTTCGTCGCCGCCGCCGGGGGCGAGTTCCGCGCGAAACTCGGCTGGACCGATGTGGCGCGCTTCGCGACTTTGGGTATCCCCGCGGTGAACTTCGGCCCAGGCGACCCGAACCTCGCGCACAAACAGGATGAGCGCGTCGAGATCCCGCGCATCCGCGCTTGCGCGGAAGCCCTGCGAGCCTATGTGGAGGCACCATGAGCCAGAAACGCCGCGTCACCGCCGACGAGCACCTGCTCGACGTCGCGCACAGCGAAGAGTGGAAGCAGAAGGCCGCCTGGCGGGTCATGAAGATCCAGGCCGAGTTCGTCGAGGGCTTCGACACGCTCGAAGCCGCCGAGCTGGGCGACGCCATCGGCGTCTACGGCTCCGCGCGCACCCCGATCGACTCCGAGGAGTACAAACTCGGCGTCGACCTGGGCCGCAAGCTCGGGGAGGCCGGGTTCTCGGTCGTCACCGGCGGCGGCCCCGGCGCGATGGAGGCCGCCAACCGCGGTGCGGCCGACGCGGGCGTCAAATCGGTCGGCCTCGGCATCGAGCTGCCGTTCGAGCAGGGCATCAACCCGTACGTGGACATCCAGCTGGACTTCCACTACTTCTTCGTCCGCAAGGTCATGTTCCTGAAGTACTCGTGCGGGTTCTGCGCCCTGCCGGGCGGCTACGGGACCATGGACGAGCTGTTCGAGTCGCTCACGCTGGTGCAGACCGAGAAGGTCGGCAAGTTCCCGATCGCGCTCATCGGCACCGACTACTGGGGCGGCCTGGTCGACTGGCTGCGCAAGTCCATGGTCGGCGACGGCAAGATCAACCCCGACGACGTGGACCTCCTCCTCGTCACCGACGACCTCGACGAAGCCGTCGCCCACATGAAGCACGCCGGCTGACCGGCGAGGCAGCGGCTAAGGCTCGGTGTCGCAGGTGGGGCCCTCGACGCTCCAGGCGGGGTTCGCATCGTTGAAGGCGAGGGAGACGACCCCCTCTTCGGCTTTGAAGTAGAGCGACCATACGGACAGGTCGTACGTGCAGGTCGTCGTGAAGGTGGCCTCGATGCGGCCGGAGTCGCCCCAGCCGAGGGCGGTGAGCGAGACGTGGCTCTCGGGGTCCACCGGCCGCATCAGGAGGCTCTCGGGGTCGCCTGGGGCGAAGTCGGCGATCGTGATCTCCGGGTAGGCCTCGATGCTCCACTCGGCGCCGGTGGCGAACACGTCCAGCGTGCCCGCTTCGGTGTGGACGTCCGTGCCGTCCGGGAGCCCGAACGGGCAGGCCAGCGGCCGCGGCTGCGAGGACTCCAGGCAGGAGGCGATGCGGACGCGGGCCTCCTCTTGGACCGCCTGCACCGCTTCGGGTTCGACGGTCGCGGCCGGTGGCTCGACGGCGACGGGCTGGTCGTCGAACAAGGGCGTCGGATCGGTGTCGGCGAAGTCGACCACGCCGGGCACGTCCTGGTAGAACCGGTACACGCCGGGGAAGAGCGTGAGGACGCCCTCGGAGTCGCGGATGTCCACGATCACCCCGTTGACCTGGAGGTAGTCGAAGACCCCGGGCCGGATCCCGGGGGCGTCGACCGTCACCGTCACGAACGGGTTGCCGAGCTTCCATTGGTCCGGCTCCGGACCGTCGGACTCCAACGTGTATTCACGGTGCTGCGTGCCTTCGGGAGTGGAGAACTCCGCCGTCACGGTGGCCGAGGACCCGAACTCGCTGACCAGATCGGTGCCCGTGAGCTCCCAGTCGCCGCCGAGGGCCTCGGGCGTCTGGAACTCCGGCCGAGGCGTCTCGTCGCGGCGGTAGTCGGCGACCAATGCCAGCGCGGCGTCGGCGTCCTTGTCCTGCAAGGCGGCGAAGTAGTCCTTGAGGGCCGTTTCGGCCGGGTGGTCGCGGGCGACCGCCCAGACGACGGGCACGGCCACGAGGAGCGCGAGTATGGACGTCGCGGCGATCAGGACCTTCCTGCCGGGCAGGTGGAGGGTCGACGGAGAAGGGTCGGGCACGGGGGTGCCTCCGCATCGGGTAGGGGTGTTCCCCGGATGCTACGAAGCGGCCGCAAACGTGGCCGCCTACGCAGGCGGCCGCAGGGTCGCGGGTTGCAGGGCGGCCGGGTCGCGGTCGCTTCAACTGACGCGGTGGCCGGGGAGGCCGGGAGGCCGGTGCGGCCTACAGGCTGCGGTGCGGGGCCCTCGGGGGTTTGTCGCCCTTGATCGCGGCGACCATGTCGAGGACCTCGCGGGTGGCGGCGACGTCGTGGGCGCGGAAGACGCGCGCGCCGTTCCACGCCGAGACCGCGGTGGCCGCGAGGGTGCCGTTCAGGCGCCGGTCCACCGGCAGGTCGAGGGTCTCGCCGACGAAGTCCTTGCGGGACAAGGCGACCAGGACCGGCCAGCCGGTGCCCGTCAGCTCGTCGAGGCGGCGGGTCAGTTCGAGCGAGTGGTAGGTGGTCTTCCCGAAGTCGTGGGTCGGGTCGATGAGGATGCCGTCGGCCCGCACGCCCGCCGCGACCGCGGCCTCGGCGCGCTCGGTGAGCTCGGCGCGGACCTCGCCCACGACGTCGACGTACACGGCCCGCGCCGCGACGGTCCGCGGCTGGAGCCCGCCGGTGTGGGAGACGACCAGGCCCGCGCCGGTGTCGGCGGCGACCTCGATCACCTGGGGGTCCCACCCGGCCCAGGTGTCGTTGATGAGCTCCGCCCCGGCCGTGACGGCTTCGCGGGCGACCTCGCCGCGCCACGTGTCCACCGAGATGACCAGCTGCGGGTGCTTGTCGTGGACGGCGGCGATGAACGGCACCACGCGGTCGATCTCCTCCGCGACGGTGACCTCGGGCCCGTCCCCGGCCTTGACCCCGCCGATGTCGACGATGTCGGCCCCGGCGGCCACCGCGTTGTCCACGGCGGCCACCGCCGCCTCGAACGCGAAGGTCGCGCCCGAGTCGAAGAATGAGTCGGGCGTGCGGTTGACGATCGCCATCACCGCGTAATGGCCCTCATCGAACACCCGTCGGCCAAGTTTCAACGCTCGCATCGTTCTATGCTGACAGCCGCACCAGCCACCCGCCAGCCGCATCGAAGCCTGCGCGGTGCAAATGAGCACAGAAGGAGCATCTGATGCCCCGATTCGACCGGTCGCACACCGACGACCTCGCCGCGTTCATCCAGGCCTCCCCCACGCCGTACCACGCGTGCGCCGAGGCGGGCCGCCTGCTGGAGGCGGCCGGGTTCCGGCGGCTGGCCGAGACCGACGACTGGCCGGTCGCGGTCGGCGGCTACTACACCGTGCGCGACGGCTCGATCATCGCCTGGCGGATCAACGGCGAGGACTACGACTCCTTCCGGATCTTCGGTGCCCACACCGACACGCCCACGTTCAAGGTCAAGCCGCGCCCGGACACCGGATCGGCGGGCTGGAAGCAGATCGCCGTGGAGGTGTACGGCGGCGTGCCCCACCAGACCTGGCTCGACCGCGACCTCAGCGTCGCAGGCCGCCTGGTCATGCGCGACGGCTCCGAGGTGCTCGTCCACGTCGACCGCCCGCTCCTGCGGATCCCGCGCCTGGCGATCCACCTCGACCGGGGGGCGAACGAGGGACGGGCGCTGCAGCCGCAGTCGCAGCTGACGCCGATCTGGGGGCTGGGTGAGCCGCGCGAGGGCGAGTTCCTGGAGTTCATCGCCGCCGAGGCCGGGGTCGACGCGGCCGACGTGTTCGGCCACGACCTGTTCACCGCCGCGCTCGACGCACCCGCGTACCTGGGCAAGGACAATGAGCTGTTCGCGGCTTGGCGGCTGGACAACCTCACCAGCACCCACGCGGGCGTCGCGGCCCTCATCGCCGCCGAGGACACCGGGACCCGCGTCCCCGTGCTCGCCTCGTTCAACTACGAGGAGATCGGGTCGATGACCTACTCGGGCGCGCAGAGCCCGTTCCTCGAATCGGTGCTGCACCGGCTCATGGGCGACGACTTCGAGACGTACGCGAAGGCGATCGCGGCTTCGGGGATGATGTCCTCCGACACCGGGAACGCCGTCCACCCGAACTTCCCGGAGAAGCACGAGCCGGGCCACCGGCCGGTTCCCGGCAAGGGCCCGATGATCAAGGTGAGCGCGAACCAGCGGTACGCCAGCGGCGCCGAGGAGCAGGCGCTGTTCCGCCGCTCGGCCGACGCGGCGGGCATCCCGTGGCAGTTCTACGTCAACCGCAACGACATCCCGGGCGGGACGACCATCGGCCCGATCTCGGGCACCCAGCTGGGCATCCTCACCGTGGACGTGGGCCTGCCGATCCTGTCGATGCACTCGGCGCGCGAACTGTGCGGCTCGGACGACCCGGGACATCTGGCGGACCTCGCGCTGGGCCTGTTCACGCATTAGCGCGCTCGCAAAAGAGTATGCGTTCTGGAGTGTGCGCAAAGTGGACTCGTGTTCGCATCGCGAACATTCTCGAGCGCATACTTTTTTGCGGGGGCCTCCAGAAAACCATGCGGCGCTTTCACGTTCCGCGCCCGCTCCGGTCGCCTCGCGCGAGGCCCTTCCCCGGTAAGGTGGTCTCGTTGTGACACCCCTGGGAGGCGGCATTGACTTGGCGGACCGAACTGGAGCAGACCGCCGCGCGGCTGCGCGAGGCCGCCGGGGCCGCTGACCGGGCCGAACGGCTCATCACCAGCTCCGCTGCACTGCTGGCGACCGACGACACCGAACGCCGCCGCCTCGACCTCGCCGAGCGCCTCCGCACCGCCGCGGCCGCGGCGGCCCCCGGGTGGCTCGGCGCCGACCTCGCCGCCCTCGCACCCGACACTCCCCTGTGGTCGACCGGATCGGCACCCGCCGGAGCGGTAACGACGCCCGCCGCGGGAGCGCCGGGCCTCGTCTCGACGGCGGCACCTGCCACCACTCCGCCTTCGGGCGCGGTCCGGATCGGCGTCGCCGAGCACGACAACGGTGCTCACAAGAACAGTGACCACGACGGCGCGCCCGCGTTCCCGGCCCTCGTCGGCCTGCTCGGCAAGGGCCACCTGGTGTGCGACGGGGACGCGGCCGACCCGCGCGTGGCCGGGATGCTCCAGTCGCTCCTGCTGCGACTCACCGCCGCCCACCGCAACCTCGAAGTGAGCCTGGTCGACGGCGTCACCCTCGGGCAGGTCTTCGCGCCCGCGACCGCCCTCGTGGACGCCGGGATCGCCGGTCCCGTCGCCACCGACCACCTCGCGCTCGGCCGCATCCTCACCGCCGCCGAGAAGCGCCTCACCGAGCTGCGCGACATCGCCGCCCGCGGGCAGTCGATCGCCGACCAGCCGTTCCACCTCATCGTCATCGCCGGGCTCCCGCCCGAGGTCGGCAAGTCCATGCGCGAACGCCTCGCCGCCCTCGCCCACGCCGGGCCCTCCGCCCGCTGCCACCTCGTGCTGTGCGGGTGGCGCAACGCCCCGCACCGCGAACCGCTCCCCGCGCTCGAACACGCGACCTACCTGTCCTGCAAGGAGACCGACACCAGGCTCGGGAGCCTGCCGCTGCCGGTGCGGCTCGATGCGCCGCCGCCGCCTAGTCTCACGCGGGCCGTGTACGGCTCGCGCGCCCAGCAGCGCCGCGAGGCCGGGGAGCTGTCGGTCGCCGACCTCGTGCCCGCCGAGCTGTGGACCGAGTCGAGCCGCGGCGGCCTGACCACCGTCATCGGCCGCGACCAGGCCGGGACCGCCACCGGCGGCGACGTCGAGGTGTCCTTCGACGACGCGACCCCGCACTGGCTCATCGGCGGGCGCACCGGCGGCGGCAAGACCGTGTTCCTCCTCGACGTCCTCTACGGACTCGCGACCCGCTACTCCCCCGAAGAGCTGGAGCTGTACCTGCTCGACTTCAAGGAGGGCGTCTCCTTCACCGAGTTCACGCCCTCCGACCTCGACCCCTCCTGGATTCCGCACGTCAGGGCCGTCGGCGTCGAGTCCGACCGCGAATACGGCGTGGCCGTGCTCGGGGCGCTGCGCGCCGAACTGTCACGGCGGGCCGGGCTCATGAAGCGCGCCGGGGCGACCCGGCTGGCGCGGCTGCGGGAACTGCGGCCCGAGCTGCGCCTGCCGCGCATCGTCGCGGTCGTGGACGAGTTCCATGTGCTGTTCGCCGGGAACGACCGGCTCGCGGGCGAAGCGGTCGCGCACCTGGAGGAACTCGCCCGCAAGGGCCGCTCCTACGGGGTCCACCTGGTCCTGGCCAGCCAGACCATCTCCGGCATCGAAGCGCTCTACTCCAAGAAGGACTCGATCTTCGGGCAGTTCCCGCTGCGTGTGGCGCTGCCGGGCGCGAAGCACCTCCTGGACGAGGGCAACGACGCGGCCGACGGCATCAGCGTCGGCCAGGCCGTCATCAACGACGGCGGCGGCATCAGGGGCCGCAACCGGACCTGCCGGTTCCCCGACGCCTCCAGCGTCGAAGACCTGCTCACCGGGCTGCGGCGCCAGCTGTGGGAGCGACGCGACTCCGACGCCGAACCCGTGGTCTTCCGCGGCTTCGACGAGCAGCACCTCGCCGACGACCCGCGCTTCGCCACCCTCGCGCCGAACCACGCCCCCCGGGCGCTCCTGGGACGGGCAGTGGACGTGCACATGTCTACCGTGGCTTACCAGTTCGACCGCAGCCCCGGCCGCCACCTCGCGGTCCTGGGCACCTCGATCGTCGCCGCCGACGTGCTCGCGGCCGCCGCCGAATCCCTCGGCCGCCAGCACGCGCCGGGCAGCGTCGAATTCCACGTCGCGGCCACCGCGGTCGGCGTCGAGGACATCGCCGCGGAACTCGTCGAGACGCTCAAGGCCGCCGGGCACGACTGCCGCGAACCGGCGCCCGGCTCGATCCTCGCAGGGCCGCACGAGAAACCGACCTACCTGGTGTGGTTCGGCGCGGACGGCGCCGACGGCCAGCCCGGGACGCTGCGGGACCTGCTGCTGCACGGCCCGGCCGACGGCGTGCACCTCCTCGGCTGGTGGCGCGGCGCGCGGCGCTTCCTCGACGACATCGGCGGCTCCGCCGGACGCGAGCACTGCGCCGGAGTCGTGGCCCTCAACATCGCCGCGAACGACCTCGCGGCCATCACCGGCGGCTACGAGCGGTCCTGGGAGGCCCGGTCGAACCGGTGCCTGGTCATCGACCGCCACGCCGGAACCGAGACCCTCGCGGTCCCGTACGTGCGGCCCGGCCGCCTCGACGCACTGCCGATCGACGGATCGCAACCGGCATCGTGGACCACGGAGGCCCGGCGATGAGCTTGAGCGCCTACGACGACCTGGTGCACGAACTGGCCAGGCTCGACGCCGACACCGCCACGAGCACCGCGCAGGCCACCAAGCGCCTGGAACGGCGCCGCACGGCCCTGCGAGCGGTGACCTCCGAACTGGACGACCAGATCGCGAGCCTCGCCGAACTGTGCGCGACGCTGCGGCACACCGCACCCGACCTGACCCCCGAACCCGTCGTAGAAGACGGCACCGGCATTGAAGGCACCGACGACGCAAACGACGCCGACAAGATGCTGGTGCGGGCCCAGACCGCTCTCCGCGAGGCCGACGCCGCGCGGGCCTCAACGGTGCGCGCCGCGCAGCGGCCGACGCTGCTGCCGAACGTCCACCATGTCCTCCGCGAACTCCTCGTCTACGGCGCGAGCATGGTCGCCTGCTTCGCCGGGCAGATGGCCTATCTGGCGGCCACCGGCGGCGGCGAGTCCACCTGGTGGGTCACGTTCCTGCCGCCCGTGGCGGCCGCCCTCGTGGGATATGTGCTGGTAGGGGCCGCCAACAAGCCCCGACTGCCGATGCTCGACCGCAACGGGAAAGCCCTCAAGCCGGTCGTCCCCCACAACCCGCGTCTGGGAGTGACTCTCGCGGTCTGCACAATGGCGCTGTTCGCCTATTTCGCGTTCTTCGCTTAGAACTGCTTGGAGGAACCGCTCGTGGGTTTCGTTCTCCCGCTCATCGTTGCCATCATCGCCGTGTGGATCGCCTTCTCGATCGTCGTGTGGGCCACCGGCCGCGACACGCTCCTGGACCTCTCCCCCGCTGGGGCCCCACTCGGACTCGGGGAGGAGGAGCCGGTGAGCGAGGCCGCCGTCGCGTCCGTCAGGTTCGACACCGGCATGCGCGGCTACCGCACCGACCAGGTCGACGCCGCCTTGAACCGCCTGGCCTGGGAGATCGGCCGCAAGGACGAGCAGCTGGCCGTGCTCAACGCCAAGCTCGACGGCACCTACGAGGAGCCGACCACCGAGGAGAACGAGTTCGTCCCGGCCCCCTCAGACGACCTCCCCGGTGACGAGCCCTTCCAGGAGCCCGCCGCGGCCGAGGACGAGCCATTCGAAGAAGCTCTTGATGAGGACACCTTCCGCATCGCGCGCGGCGAGGACGCCGAACCCGCGGCGGAGACGAATCCCGAGGACGCCGAGTCCGCGAGCGCGGCCGACCGGGACGACGCCGAGCCCGGAAGTGAGGCACGGCGCCAGGGCGACGGTGAGACGCCGCCGCGCACTGAGGCGTGATGGGATAAGCCCATGCGTTATTGGCTGCTGGCGTTGAACGACGACGAATTCACCGAGCAACAGGCCTACGAGGTCGCCGCGGTCGAGCCGGCCACGGGGCTCCCCGAGGGTGCCGGAGACGGCGACGAGGTCGCACTGGCGGGCCCGGAGGGCGTATTCGCGCTCGGCGCGATCGAGGGCGGCGCGGTGGCCTACCGGCGCCGCGTCGAGGAGCCGACGGCGACCGCCGAGACCGTGCGGATCTACGAAGCCGCCGCCGAGAGCGGCCGGGTCGAGGGCGCCGAGGCGGCCACTTTGCAGGCTTGGACGCAGCTGTACCCGGACTCGTGGGAGGACCTGGTCCGGGCTCTGCCGACCCCCGAGCGCCGCAGCGACTGGCTCGTGACGCTGTCGATGCCGATCGAGGCGGTCGACAAGGCGGAGGCGGTCCGGCAGTTCTGGTCGTACATCCGGTCGCTGGGTCCGAAGGAGCTGCCGACGTTCGTCGCCCCGTACGGACGCGAACTTGAGGGCACTTCGTTCCTTTTGGGTGTGGAGCACGAACAGGACCCCGAGGAATAAGTGACCGACGTCATACTCCGTTAAGAAAAATCACTGAAGTCGCAAATAGTACTTTTCAGCTGTTTTCTACGCAACTTTGTCACATACCCGGAGGGGCGAGTTGGCTCTCGCGCACGTCATCGGGGAAACTTGATCTAGCAACGTCGAGTCGCAACCTGCGACCTTGGATCGAGGGGAGACGAATATGGCGGCCATGAAACCGCGGACGGGTGACGGGCCACTCGAGGTCACGCAGGAGGGCCGCGGCATCATCATGCGCGTTCCGCTCGAAGGCGGCGGTCGGCTGGTCGTGGAAATGACGCCGGAGGAAGCAGCGACCTTGAACAAGGAACTCCAGGGCGCCCTCGAATAACGGGACCTGCCTACCCACCCCACCACGGCGGTCACCCCGCCGCCGGACCGGACCGAGGACCCGCGGCACGCTTTCGCGTGAAGCGGGTCCTTCTTCGCGCCCGCGAACCGGGAGGGACCGGCGCGAACCGGCCGGGCGCGCACGCATCGTCACCAGGCGGGCGAGAATCGCAGCGGCGGTGAAGGGGCGGCAAATGCGGCATAGACTCGACCCATGACTTCCGGCACCCAGCCACCCCAGGCAGATCCGGGCGACCAGCAAGCCTCCCAGCATCCCTGGCCGACCGCGTCGGCCGGCGAGCCAGCACGACCGGGCGACCGGGCGACGCAGGGACCGGCTGCGAACACCGGGCAGCCCTCGGCGGGACCCGCGGCCCCGGCCGCCGCTCCCCCGCCCGCGACCCCGTCCGCTCGGCTCGCGGACGGCTCGCAGTACCCGCCGGGTCCCCTGTCCGCTGCTCAAGCTCCTCCGCCGCCAGGCCCGGAGGCGAACGGCTGGCGGCAGCCTTCCTTCGCCGCCGCCCCCGCGGCGCCCGACGCGAGCCAGTGGTGGCATCCGGCCGCCGCCACCGATCCCTGGCGCGACCCGGGCAGCCGGGCCGTCATCGAGACCCGTCCGGCCCCCACCGCTCCCCCAGTCGAGCCGCTGCCGACCCGCGCCGCACCGGCCCGTCCCGCCCTCGGCATGGTCATCGCCGTCTCGGCGGTCACCGCGCTCATCGCCGGGACCCTCGGCGCGGCCATCGGCATCTGGGCCACCCGCGCGAGCACCGACGGCGGCCTGATCAGCGGCGCCGAACCGCAGACCGAACGCGAGGTCACCTCCGTAGCCGGGGTCGTCGAGCAGATCATGCCCTCGGTCGTCACGGTCCTCACCGCGGACGGCGGCAACGGCTCGGGCTTCATCGTCTCCGACGACGGCTACATCATGACCAACCACCACGTGGTCGTCGGCGGCGGTTCCGAGCCCGCCGAGAGCCTCCAGGTCCTGTTCAGCGACGGGAGCGTCACCACCGCCGAGGTCATCGGCTCCGACGCCGACTCCGACGTGGCGGTTCTCCAGATCGAGGGCGCGGGCCACACCCCGATGGTCCTGGCCGATTCCGACCAGGTCGCCGTCGGCGACCCCGTGCTCGCCGTCGGCGCGCCGCTGGGCCTGTCGTCCACGGTCACCGAGGGCATCGTCTCGGCGATCGACCGGCCGGTCCTGACCGAGAACAACAACGGCGAGGTCGAGTCGGTCATGGCCGCGATCCAGACCGACGCGGCCATCAACCCCGGCAACTCCGGCGGGCCGCTCACCGACATCGCCGGTCAGGTCATCGGCATCAACACCGCGATCGCCTCCACGGCGGCCGAGGGCGAGGCCGGGAACATCGGCATCGGCTTCGCGATCCCCATCAACCAGGCCAAGCGCATCGCCGACGAGATCGTCGCGACCGGTTCGGCCACCCACACCGTGCTCGGCGCCGAGCTCGGAGAATCCGAATTGGGCGTCGGCGTGACCCTGAGCGAGGTCGTCCCCGGTTCCCCGGCCGACGACGCCGGACTCCAGGACGGCGACGTCCTGACCAGCTTCAACGGCAACATGGTCGCCGAGAACACCGAGCTGATCGCGCTCATCCGCAAGCTCGCGCCGGGCACCGAGGTGACCGTGGTGTACGAGCGGGATGGTGAGGAGCACAGTGCGCAGGTCACGCTGGAAGCGGCCAGCGACTGACGTGGGAGTACGCTAGGCGGAGGTTTTTCAGGTATCAGCAGTCACAGTCGGTCATCGGAGGGTCAGCGTGTTCGGAGGCTTGGGCGGAACCGAGTTCCTGGTCATCATCCTCATCGCGATCTTCCTGTGGGGGCCCGACAAACTGCCCAAAGCTCTCGCGAACCTGCGCCGGTTCATCTCGAAGGCCCGCAACATGGCCTCGAACGCCGCCGCGGACCTCAGCCGCGAGATCGGCACCGACATCCGGCCCGAGGACCTCAACCCCAAGGCCTTCGTCCGCAAGCACATCCTGACCGAAGAGGACCAGGAGATGCTGACGAACCCCCTCAAGTCAACGGTGCGCGACCTCAAGGACGGCACCAAGCCGCTGCAGGAGGGTCTGACCGACGCCACGCGCGACGTCGAGACCACCCGGCGCAGTGTCAACCGCGGCAGCCTGACCAAGCGCGCCAACGGCGCGAACGCGTCCGGCACCAACGGGTCCGGCACCGACGGCGATGAGTCGAAAGGCTCCACCGAGGAGTCCGGCCCCGCCGAGCGGACGCGCGGGCGCGCCGCCACTTTCGACGACGTCACCTGAGCCGATCCGTTGAGAGTGTCGCTCATATCTGCGACGCTGGACGGATGATCGGCACACTTCACGGAATCATCATCGACTGCCCCGACCCGAAGGCGCTCTCGGCGTTCTACCGCGAGGTCCTGGGCATGGTCGAAGTACAGGACGACGGCGACTGGGTCGTCATCGGCGACGCGCCGGACCGGCCGGGGCTCGCCTTCCAGCAGGCCGACGTGTTCACCGCGCCGACCTGGCCGGACCCCGCCGTACCGCAGCAGATCCACTTCGACATCAGGGTCGAGGACCTCGACGAGGGCGAGCAGCGCGTCCTGAAACTGGGCGCGCGGCGGCTCGAAGGCGGCGGCAAGTCGTTCCGGGTCTACGCCGACCCGGTCGGCCACCCGTTCTGCCTCGTCCTCAACTGATCCCCGGCCGCGGGCAGGGCGACACGCCAGGGTTCGCGGCGCGGAATCGAACACGAAAAAGCGGCGCAGGGTTTCCCCTGCGCCGCTTTCGCGATGCGCTTTAGACGCTGGCGCCCATCATCCCGAGGGAGGCGGCGCCGCTGATCCACATGATGATCCAGATGGCGGAGAACGCGCACTGGATGATGCCGAGCACCAGGCCGGCGATCGCCATGCCCTTGCCGCCGGCTTCGCCCGCGTTGACCTTCTTGATGGCCACGCCGCCCATGACCGCGGCGAGGATGCCGCAGATGACGTTCACGAACGGGACGCAGATCAGCGCCACGGCGATGATGCCGAGCACCATCGAAGCGACCGACAGGCCCTTGGGCAGCTGGGGACCGTAGCCCGGCACGCCGTAAGGCGGCGGGTAGCCGGGCGCCGCGGGCGGCAGCTGCGGGGCGGGGCCGTAGCCGGGGACGGGCGGCTGCGACGGCTGGGGGTAACCGGGCTGCTGCGAGGGCTGTGGGTAGCCGGGCTGCTGCGGACTGTATCCGCCCGGGTTCGGCGGGGGCTGGGAACCGGGTTGTGAACCGGGCTGGCTGCCGTACGGGTCGTACTGGAAGCCGCCCTGACCGGACTGGTCCGGAGGCGGAGGATAAGTCATCGCTGATTGCTCTCTGCTCGGGCGGAAAGGGCGCGGGGGTTCACGATAGCCGACTCGCGCCACAGGTTGGTGACGAGGCCGGTTCGCGAACGGCTGGAAAACGCGGATGGTGGTGGGGTTCGAACGCCGGTCCGACGCAGTCGGCGGACGGCCGGGGCTCGGGAGTGCGGAGTCGGGCGGACTCGGGCGGACTCGGGGATGGGCCGATCCGGTGAGCGATCTCCGGCGCCGCGGTGCGCCGCGGTGCACCATGGTGTCGCCACACCGCCACACCGCCACACCGCCACACCGCCACACCGCCACACCGCCACACCGCCACACCGCCACACCGCCACACCGCCACACCGCCACACCGCCACACCGATCATCGTCAGGCGATGATGCGTCCTCTGAGGATGATGAGGGCGGGCTCGCGGGCCGCGCCGAGGTCGGTTCGGGGGTCGCGGTCGTACACGACCAGGTCGCCCAGGTCCTTCGGGAGGCCGAGCCATTCGCGCGCTCGCCAAGAGGCGATGGCGACCACTTCGGCGGCCGGGATGCCCGCCTTCTCGTGGAGGAGGCGCATCTCCTCGGCGGCCAGGCCGTGGTCGATGCCGCCGCCCGCGTCCGTGCCCAGGTAGACCGGCACGCCCGCTTCCCAGGCCGCGCGCACGACCTCGGGGAAGCCCTCCTTGAGGCGGCGCATGTGGTCGGCGTAGCGGGGGAACTTGACGTCGGCGCCGGCGGCGATGTCGTCGAAGGTCTCGATGTTGATCATGGTGGGCACCAAGGCGATGCCGCGTTCGGCCATGCGGTCGAGCAGGTCGGGGGCGAGCCCGGTGCCGTGCTCGACCGAGTCCGCGCCCGCCGCCACGACGCAGGCGGCGGCCTCCTCGGAGAAGGTGTGGACGGCGACCTTCGCGCCCTCGGCCTGAGCGGCGTGGATCGCGGCGGTGAGGACTTCGGGTTCGAAGGACGGGGCGAGGTCGGCCGTGGAGCGGTCGATCCAGTCGCCGACGAGCTTCACCCAGCCGTCGCCGAGCTTCGCCTGGCGGGCCAGCGCGCCGACGACCTCGTCGGGTTCGCATTCGAGGCCGATGCCGCGGAGGTAGCGCTTGGAGGCGGCGATGTGGTGCCCGGCGCGGATGAGGCGCGGGAGGCCGTCTTCGCCGACGAGTTCGGGGTAGGGGTAGGGCGATCCGGCGTCGCGGATGGCGAGGACGCCGGCGTCGCGGTCGGTGCGGGCGAGGGTGCGGGCCTCGTCGAGGCTCTCGATGGGCGAGGCGCCGCGGCGGATGCCGATGTGGCAGTGGGCGTCGACGAGGCCGGGCAGGGCGAAGCCGGTGGTGGCGACGGTGCGGGCGCCGGGAACGGGTTCGAAGGTGATCCGGTCCCCGTCGACGTAGACGTCGCGGACGGTGTCGTCGGGAAGCCAGACGACCCGGAGATGGAGGGGCTCAAGCGGTGCGAGTGAAGTCATCGCCTCGCAGTATCGCCCGGGAAGATCGGCTTGTCCAGAGCGACGCGAAGCGGCCCCGGCCTTTTTCAGCCGGGGCCCGCTCGTCGGCCTACTTGTCCTTGTTCTGGTCCTTCAGGAACTTCTCGAAGTCGATGTTCGGCAGGTCCGCGGCGTTGAGCTGGGACAGGTCCGGCATCTGGCCGCCCAGTCCGGGCATGCCCGGCGGGAGCTGCGGCACGGCGTTGGCGCCCGCGGCGTTCCCGCCTCGGCGCACGACCGGCTTCTTCTTCGTCTTCTTGCCCTTGCGCTTGTTGTACGGCGACTTCGTGGCCTTAGTGCCGGTGGGCAGGCCCATCGCGCCGGACATCTGGCGCATCATCTTCTGCGCGTCCTTGAACCGGGTCAGCAGCTGGTTGACTTCGGAGACGGTGACGCCGGAGCCGTTGGCGATGCGCAGGCGCCGGGACCCGTTGATGAGGGAGGAGTCGCGGCGCTCGCCCGGGGTCATCGAGCGGATGATCGCGCTGGTGCGGTCGAGCTGCTTGTCGTCGATCGAGTCGATCTGCTGGCGCATCTGGCCGCCCATGCCCGGCATCATCTTCAGCAGGTTGCCGATGGGGCCCATCTTGCGGATGGCCTGCATCTGCTCCAGGAAGTCCTCGAGCGTGAAGTCCTCGCCCTGGAGGAGCTTCTGGGTCATCTCCTCCTTCTGCTCGTCCTCGAACACGGCCTCGGCCTGCTCGATGAGGGTGAGCATGTCGCCCATGCCGAGGATGCGCGAGGCCATCCGGTCGGGGTGGAAGACGTCGAAGTCCTCCAGCTTCTCACCGGTGGACGCGAAGAGGATGGGCTGGCCGGTCACGTGGCGCACGGAGAGCGCGGCGCCGCCGCGGGCGTCGCCGTCGAGCTTGGAGAGGACTACGCCGGTGATGCCGACGCCGTCGCGGAAGGCCTCGGCGGTGTTGACCGCGTCCTGGCCGATCATGGCGTCGATGACGAAGAGGACTTCGTCGGGGTTCACGGCGTCGCGGATGTCGCGGGCCTGGGCCATCATCTGCTCGTCGATGCCGAGGCGTCCGGCGGTGTCGACGATGACGACGTCGTGGCCCTTCTGGCGGGCCTCGTTGATCGAGTCGGTGGCGACCTGTACGGGGTCGCCGACGCCGGAGCCGGCCTCGGGGGCGTAGACGGCCACCCCGGCGCGTCCGGCGAGCACCTGGAGCTGTCCGACGGCGTTGGGGCGCTGGAGGTCGGCGGCGACCAGGAGCGGGGAGTGCCCGTCGGCCTTGAGCCATTTGGCGAGCTTGCCCGCGAGGGTCGTCTTGCCCGCGCCTTGGAGGCCGGCGAGCATGATGACCGTGGGGGCCTGCTTGGCGTAGTTGAGGCGGCGGGTCTCGCCGCCGAGGATCGTCACGAGTTCCTCGTTGACGATCTTGATGATCTGCTGGGCGGGGTTGAGGGCCTTGGAGACCTCCGAGCCCTGGCACCGCTCCTTGATCTGGGCGATGAAGGTACGGACCACCGGCAGGGCGACGTCGGCCTCGAGCAGGGCGAGGCGGATCTCGCGGGCGGTGGCGTCGATGTCTGCTTCGGTCAGGCGGCCCTTGCCGCGGATCGACTCGAAGATTCCCGACAGTCGATCTGACAGCGCGTCGAACACGGGCGAACCTCTCGATGGTGCAGTGCGGTGAACTCTTACGAGCTTAACGGGGATGGCGGCGGGTCCGCCGCGCGGTGAGGGCGGGGGTACCCCAGGGCACGGCGGGGATGCGTTCGGGACTGGGCGCAAACGGCGGGACGGCCGCCCATTGCTGAGCGGCCGTCCCTAGCGGTGACGTGAAGTCGTGTTACGCGGAGACCTTCTCCTCGGCGGGAGCGTCTACCGCGATGTTGCCGTTGACGGGCAGGTCGTAGCCCGCTTCGCCGTGCTGTCCGGCGTCGATACCGGCCAGTTCCTCTTCTTCGCTGATCCGGACGCCCATGGTGAACTTCAGGATCAGGGCGATGATGAGGGCCACCGTGAAGGAGAACGCGACCACGGCGAGGACCGCGAGGGTCTGCTTGCCGAGGAAGGACCAGTCGCCGCCGTAGAGGACGCCGTTGACGCCTTCGTCGTAGACACCGGCGATCACGGTGACGTCCGAGACCGCGAAGATGCCGACGGAGATGGAGCCCCAGATGCCGGCGACCATGTGCAGGCCGACCACGTCGAGGGCGTCGTCGTAGCCGAGCTTGTGCTTGAGGCCGATGGCGAGCGGGCAGATGATGCCGGCGACGGCGCCGAGGGCGATCGCGCCGATCGGCTCCACGAGTCCGGCGGCCGGGGTGATGGCGACCAGGCCGGCGATGACGCCGGAGCAGGCGCCGAGCACGGAGGGCTTGATGCCGCGGATGCGGTCGACCAGCAGCCAGGCGAGGACGGCGGCGGCGGGGGCGACCTGGGTGTTGAGCAGGGCCAGGCCGGCGCTGCCGTTGGAGGCGAAGGCCGAGCCAGCGTTGAAGCCGAACCAGCCGAACCACAGCAGGCCGGTGCCGATCACGACGAGGGGCAGGTTGTGGGGGGCGAAGTTGCCGTCCTTCCAACCGATGCGGCGACCGACGACCAGGGCGAGTGCGAGGGCTGCCGCACCGGCGTTGGCGTGGACCGCGGAACCGCCGGCGAAGTCGAGGACTCCCCAGTCCTCGATCCAGCCGCCGCCCCACACCCAGTAGGCGACGGGGGCGTAGACCAGGACGACCCACGCGGTGGCGAAGACGATCCAGGCGCTGAACTTCATGCGGTCGGCGACCGCGCCGGCGATGAGGGCGACCGTGATGATCGCGAACATCATGCCGAAGGCGGAGATGGCGCCGTTGGAGACGCCGCCGGTGACGCCTTCGAGGTCGGTCACGTAGCGGAGGCCGAACGAGCTGGTCAGGTCGCCGAAGAAGGCGTTGTCGCCGCTGAGGTCGCCGACGGCGATGGACTCGCCGACGAGGGTCCATGCGACCGAGACGACGCCGATGGCGAGCAGGCACTTCATCATCATGTTGATGACGGACTTGGCTCGGGTCAGACCGCCGTAGAAGAGGGCCAGACCAGGGGTCATGAGCAGAACAAGGGCGGCTGAGGTCAGAATCCAGGCGTTGCTACCGGTATCCATTGGGCGTGCCGCCTCCTCTCTCCGTAGTAGGTAGTGATTGCGGGCAATCAGTCGGTGGTCCGGCGTGAGGGGAGCGTCGATGCTCGGTATAGGTGTCACGCGCCGACCGCCGGGCCTTGCGGCCCCAGCGAACCGCCCACCGTTGCCGGTGGGAAGCGGTCGGCGCGTGATTCTCCTACCTACCGGAGTGATGCCAGCTTCACCAAGACGTGTTACGCGACCCCGGCCTGCGTGTTAAGAAGCTGTCGCGAAAGATTTCGAGTGTGTGAACTCCTGCTCACGAAGGGCGCTGAGACGCCCACCACTGAAACAGTTGGGGTTGATGTGGCTTTTGAGCCATTTACAAGGGCTTTAAAATCCGTTACCCGCTCATGACTTCGCCGTTACGAAATCGTGCCCTCGGCATCTTGACCCCGTGTTTGCGTGAACGTTAACATCGCTCGGCGTATCGTCGTACGGGACCGCGGCCACACCGTGTTCTCATGGTGTCCCCGAAAAGCGGCCTGCGACAAGACATAGAAAGAGACCGACTGCGATGGCGCAACCGAAGAAGGCAGCCAGTATCTGGGACGTGGCCCGGCTGGCAGGGGTCTCACACCAGACCGTCTCCAGGGTCGTCAACGGCTCGCCCCGCGTGGCCGCGGCCACCCGCGACAAAGTCCTCGAAGCCATCGCCGAGCTGGGGTACCGGCCCAACCGGCTGGCCCGCAGCCTCGCGGGCGGCGCGGTCGAGTCGGTCACCGTCCTCACCGCCGACACCTCCCTCTACGGGGCCGAGGCCGCGCTGCGCGGCATCGAGCGGGCCGCCCGCTCCCTCGACTGGAGCGTCCAGATCTCCGTGCTCGACCCGGCCGAGACCCACTCGGACGCCGACATCATCGCGCGCCTGCCCCGCGCGGGCGAGCCGACGATCATCATGGCCCACGACGAACCGGGCATGCGCGCCAAGCAGACCCTGCTCGACACGCAGCCGCACGCGATGGTCGCGATCGGCTCCTACACCGCCGAGGAGCTCGCCGCGTCCCCGTGGCTGGTGGGCATGGACGACGGCAAGGCGGCCGCCGAGGCCACCCGGTACCTCCTGGACCTCGGCCACGACACCGTCCACCACGTCGCGATCCCAACCTCGACCGGGACGTTCGGCGGCGGGAAGGCCCACCGCGCGGACGGCTGGGCGCGCACACTGCGCGAGGCCGGACGCGAGGTGCCGAACATGGTGGCCTCCGGGTGGACGATCGCCGAAGCGTTCAAGGCGGTCCAGCCGCTCGTGGCCGACCCCGCGGTGACCGCGATCCTGTGCGGCAACGACCACCTCGCCCTCGCGACGCTGCGCGCCGCGCACCTAGCCGGGCGCGAAGTCCCGGGCGACCTCTCGATCATCGGCTTCGACAACACCCCGTTCTCGGCGTTCACGACTCCCGCGATGACCACGGTCAACCAGGACTTCGAGAGCGTCGGGCGCGGCGCGTTCGAACTGCTGCGCCACCGCGTCGACGGGGCGATCCCGCGCCCGAAGCCGAGCTGGCCCGAACCCGAACTCATCGTCCGCGAGAGCTCGGGCCCGCCCCGGGCCCGTTCCTGAATCGAAAGGCACACCGCCGAACCGAAAGGCCCTGTACGCGAAAGGCCCCCGCCATGACCCCTCGACCCCTCCCCCGCGCTACCGGGCCGGCCCGCCTCGTCGCCGACTTCGCCGACCCGACCGGGCCGGTCCTGCACGGCGCCACCGGATCGCTGTACGGCATCGCCGAGGACGGCGTGCCCGGCGACGAGCTGCTCGACGCCCTCGACATCACCACTGTGGGTGTGAAGCCCGACGGCGGCGCGCAGCACCCGGGCGGCGACGCCTCCGCCGCGATCGCAGCGCTGCGCCGCGGCGACCGGGCGGGCAAGGGCGGCGGGCTCGCGTTCGTGTACCTCCAGGACCTCTTCGCGAAGTGGCCGTACGAGGACGTGGGCATCGACCTCTACCACGAGCGGCTGTGCGCGGTCGTCCCGCCGATGCTCACCGACGCGAACGAGGGGCGGCTGGTGTTCGTGCCGTTCAACGAGCCCGACTGGATCTGGTACGCGCTCAAGGAGAACGACCCGGCGCACTTCGACCGGTTCATGGCCGACTGGACCACCACCGTGCGACTGCTGCAGGGCCTCGCCCCGGGAGTGCCGCTCGCGGGGCCGAACGAGGCGTACTACCACCCGGAGTTCCTGCGGCACTTCCTCATACGGGCCCGCGACACCGAGACGCTTCCTGAGTGGACGACCTGGCACGAGCTCGCGCCGCAGTCGCTCGCGGAGTTCCGCGGGCGGTACGCGGCCTACCGGGAGCTGGAGGCCTCGCTCGGGATCTTGCCGCGCGAGGTGAACATCGACGAGTACGGGAACAACCGCGACCTGTCGGTGCCAGGGCAGCTCGTGCAGTGGGCGGCGATGTTCGAGGACGCGAAGGTCCACGCGGACATGGCGTACTGGACCGCGGCCGGGGGTTATTCGGGTGCGGCGGCGCAGCCGAACGTGCCGAGCGGCGCGTGGTGGTTCCTCAAGGCGTACTCGGGGATGACGGGCGCGACCGTGCGGGTGACGGCGCCCCGACCGGACACTGTAGACACATTGCAGGGCATCGCGAGCATCGACGCCGAGCGCGGCTCCGCGCAGATCCTCGCCGGGGGCACCGGCGAGGATTTCACCGTGGTCGCGGAGGGTCTGGACCCGGAGGCATGGGGCGATCTGGTGACCGCCACGGTGCACCGCATCGGCTGGACGGGCTACGAGGGCGCGGCGAGCCCGCCGGTGCCGATCGCGCAGGTCACCGGTTCGCCGGCGCGCCTGGAGGTCACGGTGTCCGCGCCGGACCGGATGGCGGCGTACTGGGTGCAGATCGTGCCCGCCGAGGTCGAGGACGCGGATGCGGGGATCTCGCCGCCGCCTTGGAAGGGCGCTTGGGAGGCCGAGGACGCGGTCGTCCGCTCCGGGGAGATCACCCGGCTCGGCCATGCGGACGACGGGAACGGCTTCGCCGCGTCAGGCGAGCACGACGTCAGCGGCCTGAACCTGAACGACTCGGCCGTGGTGTTCCACGTCGAGGTGCCCGGGTCGGGCGATTACGACCTCGCGATCTTCTACGCGCACATGCACGGTCGCGCCGCCGAGGCCACTGAGCCGCAGCCCGCGCAGCAGGTGCTCGCGGTCAACGGCGCCGAGCGGTTCGTGGACTACCCGAGCACGATGAACTGGCAGCACCGCTCGATCGTCCATCAGGGAGTGTGGCTGCGGGCGGGGGCGAACTCGGTGGAGCTGTCGAAGTCGGGGGCGATCGGGACCGCGCGCGGCGAGGTCGCGCTCGACAAGATCGAACTGACCGAGCGCAGGCCCCAGCGGCTCGTCTACGACGGCGCGTTCGCGCGGCCCGACGGCGCCCTCGACGGCAGCGGCGGCCTCATCTTCGACCTCTACGCGGGGGCCGACGGCTATCACCGGATCGAGGGGGCCCGTTCGGGAGTCCTGGCGGGGCCGCAGAACCAGAACGTCCCGGTCGACCTGTCTCGGCCGGTGTTCCTGCACGCCGGGATCAACCGGCTGCGCACTGACGCGGGCATCGAACGCCTCGTAGTCGTACCCGCGAAGGGCCCCGCGCCCGTCGAGGTCGACGCCGCGGCGGTGGTCCGCGCGGGCGGCTCCTGCCTGATCGTGAACGACTTCGCCGCGCACGGCCATGTGATCGGCTGGAACGGGCGCGGGGCGACCGCGACGATCACGGTGGAGACCGGGGCGGGGCCGCACATGCTGCTGGTGAGCTACGCGAACGACGTGCGGGCCGAAGGGCACGAGTACAACATCGACATCGTCACGCGCTACAGCGACATCACCGTGAACGGGACGGTGATCGGCCGGTTCCCGATGCGCGGCACGTGGACTTGGAACGACTTCTGGACGTACCCGGTGATCGTGGACCTGCGCCGCGGCCGCAACACGATCGGCTTCGGCAACCCGCAGGCCCCGACCGCCGACTTCGAGCGGTTCCGCCTCGCGCCGCTCAACCCCTGACAGGCGCAGTCGCGACGATACGGCGACACGGTCGCATCGGCATCGCCGGCGCGTGGCGGTCACCGGCGATCCCGGTACCGACGGCGAAGGGCCCGCGCCTGAAGGCGCGGGCCCTTCGCCATCTCGCGAATGCGATGCTCCGCTAGGCGGAGGCGAGGCCGTTCAGGGCCTCGAACTGGGCGTCGGTGAGCGTGAGCTCGCGGGCGCCGAGGTTCTCCTCCAGGTGCGCGATCGAGCTGGTGCCGGGGATCGGGACGATGTTGTCCGAGCGGCGCAGGAGCCAGGCGAGCGCGGTCTGGGCCGGGGTCGCGCCGACCTCGGCGGCGATCTTGCCGACCGGGCCGTTCGGGCCCGCGTGCTCACCGGCGGCGATCGGGAACCACGGGATGAACGCGATGCCCTGCTCGGCGGTGTAGTCGAGCACGGCCTCGCTCTGGCGGTTGATGAGGTTGTAGAGGTTCTGGACGCTCGCGATCGGGGCGACCTCCTGGGCCTCCTTCAGCTGCTCCACGGTGACCTCGGAGAGCCCGATGTGGCGGATCTTGCCCTGGCGCTGGAATTCGGCGAGCGTCTCGATCTGGAGGGCGATCGGGTAGTCGGGGTCGAGCCGGTGGATCTGGTAGAGGTCGATGCTGTCGGTCTTGAGGCGGCGCAGGCTCAGCTCGACCTGCTGGCGGATGTACTGCGGCTTCCCCAGCGGGGACCACACGTCGGCCGAGGGGCGGAGGTTGCCGCCCTTGGTGGCGATCACGAGGCCGTCGGCGTAGGGGTGCAGGGCCTCGGCGATGAGGGACTCGTTGTCGCCGAGCGCGTAGGAGTCGGCGGTGTCGATGAAGTTCACGCCGAGTTCGACGGCGCGGCGCAGTACGGCGACGGCGCTGGCGCGGTCCTTCGGCGGGGTGAAGATGCCGGGGTCGCCGGAGAGGCGCATCGCGCCGTAGCCGAGCCGGTTCACTCGGAGGTCTCCGCCGATCACGATGTCGCTCATGGGATTGCCTTTCTCAATGCGGTGCTCGTCGCCGTTCGGCGGCTGCTGCTGCTGGTGCGGTGTTTCCGGGGCGGCTCGCCGCCGCCAGTCACAACCGCGGCAGGTCCGAGGTTGTTCCCGTGAGAGTGATCTCGTCTCGGGCGCGGCGACACCCGCGTGAGCGACAGCCGTTCCGACGCTTGCGGATGCGAGACTCTTGGGCATGATCAAAGGGTTCAAAGAGTTCATGATGCGCGGCAATGTGGTCGAGCTGGCCGTCGCGGTGGTCATGGGTGCGGCGATGACCGCGCTCGTGGCGTCGTTCGGCGACGCGTTCCTGACGCCGCTGATCGCGCTGCTCACCGGCGGCAAAGACATCGGCGGGTCGTTCACGATCAACGGCGTCGAGTTCCCGTACGGGGTGTTCCTCAACGGCATCCTGGTGTTCTTCCTGACGGCCGTGGCGGTGTACTTCGTGATCGTGCTGCCGATGAACAAGCTCCGCGACCGGTTCATGCCGCTCGAGGAGGAGGCCGCGGAGGCGCGGGCCGAGGAGCTGGTGCTCCTGGAGGAGATCCGCGACGCGCTGCGCGCCAACAACGGAAGCTAGTCGAGAGGCGCTGCTGCCGCGGCGCCGGAACAACCTGGTCGGAACAACACGATCAAAACGGCCCGCCTTCGCATCGCGACGGCGGGCCGTCTTTGTTTCCGCCTGCGCACGGCGGGTATTCGCCCTGGGCCCGGCGGCGTCCCGACTGCGCTCCCGGTGACCGCGCTCCTGGTCGCTTCCGAGTGCACCGTGCGACCGCGGACGCCGAGGTATTGCCTGTGTCGCACCCGCGTGGGACGGTGGGATGGCATCGCCGACCCGAATGCACGACCCGACTCTGCGGCGCTGACCCGCGCGATCCGATTGCGAAGACCCGACCTCGAAGACCTGATCCCGAATACTCGATCCCGAAGACCCGACCCCAAAGGACTTGACGATGGCGACCTCGATTCCCCTCGGAGCCCCGATCTGGGCCGATACGAACACCCCCGATCTGGCCCGGGACCTGCAGTTCTACACGCGCCTGTTCAACTGGGCGAGCTTCGACTCGGGCGAGCAGTTCGGGCACTATACCGAGCTGTGCCTGGGCTCGACCGTCTCGACCGCCCGCGCGATCGCCGGGATCGCGGCGAATCCGCCCGGGGAGCCCGGCACGGCCTCGGGTTGGGGCGTGTCCTTCCACGTGGCCGACTGCGTGCAGGCGGCGGCCGAGGCCGAGAAGCTCGGCGGCACCATCGTGAGCCACCCGATGCGCATCGGCGAAGACCTCGTCTACGCGGCCATGAAGGACCCGGACGGGGGCTCGTTCGGCCTGTTCGAGCCGCTCGACGACCACGTCGGGTTCACCGCGTTCGACGAGCCGGGCGCGATCATCTGGTTCGAGTACGTCTACGACGGCGCGCCGGTGGAGGCGATGCAGTTCTACGCGGAGCTGCTGAACTGGTCGCTCAAGGTGCCGGGCCTGGACGCGGTGCCGAACGACGCGCCGTACGTGGGCCTGTGGACGCACGAGCCGAGCCTGGTCTCGGGCCGCCAGGTCGAGTTCGGCGGCAGCCGCATGGCACTGGGCTCGGAACTGGAGATGAAGCCGCACTGGCTGGTCTGCATCGGCACCGACTCGGTGGACCTGACGGCGGCGAAGGCGGTCGACCTGGGTGGTTCGGTCGCGGTCGCGCCGGTGGACGACCCGGGCGGGCGCATGGCGGTCCTGGCCTCGCCGACGGGCGCGCACTTCACGGTGATGGCGACCCGCGACGTGGAGGCCACCCCCGAAACGTGAGAAGTCCTGCGGCGAAGGCGGTCGCGTGCGACGGTGTTCGAGTCAGCGAAGCCTCGTGAAGGAGCAGTGCGCCATGACCTCGATCCCGATGGGGGCGCCGGCCTGGTCCGATTCCCTGACCGCTGACCTGGAAGCGGACACCAGGTACTACGAGCAGCTGTTCGGGTGGGCCTCGGCGAACGCCGGGGAGGACTTCGGCCGCTACACGACGTTCGGCATCCCGGACGGCTCGCCCGCGCCAGGCCGCCCGGTCATGGGGATCATGCCGTGCCCGCCGGGGGCGCCGCCGTCGCGGATCTGGAACATCCATTTCCGCGTGGAGGACTGCGACGCGGCGACCGAGAGGGCCAAGCAGCTCGGTGCCACGCTCACCGCGGGGCCGGAGGACGTGGGCGACATGCTGCGCTTCTCGATGCTCCTCGACCCGCTCGGCGCGTCCTTCGGCCTCGTCAGGCAGGACGGCCCGGAGGCGGGTTTCGGCGTCTTCGGCGAGCCCAACAGCGTCGCGTGGGTGGAGTACCACCACGACGGGGTGCCCGCCGAGGCGATGCGGTTCTATGCGGACCTGCTGGGCTGGGAGGTGGCGACGCCGCCTTGGGAGGACGCGGCGAACCCGAAGCCGTACGCGGCCTTGAGCGCCGCCGGTGACGGGCGCGAGTTCGGCGGCTGCCATGCGGCTGAGGGGTTCGAGCTGAAGCTGCCGCCGCGGTGGAGCGTGATGGTCGCAGTGGACGACGCGGACGAGGTGTGCGAGCGCTCGTCGGAACTGGGCGGTTCGGTCGCCGGGCCGCCGATGGACGTCCCGGGCCTGCGCATCGCGGGCGTCACGGCCCCGAGCGGCACGATCATCGGCGTCATGTCCAACCGCCCCTGGGAGTGAGGCCGCCGCTCCTCGGCGGAGCAGTGGCGAAGCGCCCGGAAAGCGGCACGAGGAGTGAGACGCGTCTCTTATCGAGAGCTTCTTCTTATTGCAAAACGGGTGCAACAATCGGATGCATGTCGAGTCTGGTGATCACTACTGGGACCAAAGGTGTATCGGGTTACGCGCTGCGTCAGGCCGGACCGGACGACCTCGCGCAGGCCCGGTCGGTCATGCTCGACACCGTCTACCGGGACTTCGGCCACGGGTACCTCCCCCAGTGGCATTCCGACATCATCGATCTCGACTCGTTCTATGTGGCGCCCGAGGACAACGCGCTGTTCGTCGCCGTGCGGGACGGCCTGGTCGTCGCGACCGCGGGCGTGCGCGGGCAGACGCCGCTCTCGCCGCCGCACCCGGTCGAGGTGACCCGGCATTTCGAGGAGGGCCGCACGGCGAGCCTGTACCGCGTGTACGTGCGCCCCGAGCACCGCAGGCGGGGCCTGGCGGGCGATCTGGTGGACGCGTGCCTCGGCTTCATCGCCTCGCGCGACCGGTACACCGGGGTCTACCTGCACACCGATGCGCGCACGCCGGGCGCGGTCGAGTTCTGGTCCAAGCGCGGCACGGTCCTGTTCGACGAGCGGATCGCCGTCAACGAGATGCGCGAGGACGCCGGGACGGACGAGCAGTTCGAGACCGTCCACTTCCGGCTGCGCCTGCCGAGCTAGGGCGGCAGGCCCCGGGCCGGTAAGGGCCGCAGAAGCTTCCAATGGCGAAGCGGCCGTTCAGTTGACGACCGCGCCTCACTCGTCCTCGTACGGCAGACCCACGTAGTTCTCGGCCAGCGCGGTCGCCTGCGCCCGGGAGCCGACGACCGCTTCGAGCTGCGCGCGCTGGAGCCGCCGGTCGTAGTCGTCGGTCCCTTCGAAGGCGTGCAGGAGGCTGGTCATCCACCAGGAGAAGTGCTGGACGCGCCAGACCCGGCGCAGGCACGTCGCGGAGTAGGCGTCGAGTCCGGCGGTGGTGCCGGTCCGGTAGTACTCCCCCAGGGCTCGGGCCAGGACCCGGACGTCGGCGACGGCGAGGTTGAGGCCTTTCGCGCCGGTCGGGGGGACGATGTGGGCGGCGTCCCCGGCGAGGAGGAGCCGCCCGAACCGCATGGGCTCGACCACGAAGGAGCGCATGGCGGCCACGTCGACGGCGGTGATGGGCCCGGTGGTGAGGGTGAAGCCGGGGACGGTCTCGTGGCGGGCTTTGAGCTCGGCCCAGATCGCGTCGTGGGTCCAGTCCTCGGGCCGGGTGTCGGGCGGGACCTGGAGGTAGAAGCGGCTCACGTGGTCGGAGCGCATGGAGTGGAGCGAGAAGCCGCGTTCGGAGGCGGCGTAGACGAGTTCGGGGGCGGAGGGGGCGGTGTCGGCGAGGATGCCGAGCCAGGCGAACGGGTAGGTCTTCTCGAAGACGCGCAGGCGGTCGGCGGGTATGGAGGCCCTGGAGACGCCGTGGAAGCCGTCGCATCCGGCGATGAAGTCGCAGTCGAGGCGCTCGGTGCCGAAGGTCAGGTGGGGTGCGGGGCCGCCGGGCGCGGCATCGCCCGGGCCGGTGAAGTCGTGGAGTGCGATGTCCTCGACTTCGAATCGGATCTCCACGCCCGCTTCGAGGTTCGCCGCGATGAGGTCTTTGACGACCTCCTGCTGGCCGTAGACGGTGATGGCGCGTCCGGGCACGAGGTCCTCGAAGGCGATCCGGTGGCCCCGGCCGCCGAAGCGCAGTTCGATGCCGTGGTGGACATGGCCTTCGGCGCGCATCCGGTCGCCGACGCCCGCCTCGGTGAGGGTGTCGACGGTGCCCTGCTCGAGGACGCCCGCGCGGACGCGCGATTCGCAGTAGGCGCGGCTGCGGCGCTCCAGGACGACGGCGTCGACGCCGCTCCGGTGCAGGAGCAGTGCGAGGAGGAGCCCGGCGGGGCCGGCCCCGATGATCGCGACCCGTGTCCTCATCGCCGCCGCCTCACTGGTCCGCCTTCGATGGTCGTTGCCGCTGGCCCGCTTGTCATCTGCACCGCCTCACTGTTCCACCGCGCACTTGCGCCGCCTCTGCGCCGTTCCGACGCTCACGCCCGCCGCCTCACTCGTCCGGTTTCCGTTTGGCCGCTTGGATCTCCTTCCAGACCGCGCCTCGCAGTTTCGCGAATTCGGGGCTGGAGCGGGTGCCGAGCTGGTCGCGTTCCTCGCCGAGGTCGATGTGGATCTCGGCGCGCATCCGGGTGGGCGAGGAGGAGAGGACCAGGACGCGCTGGCCGAGGTAGACCGACTCGTCGATGTCGTGGGTGATGAACACGACCGTGACGCCGAGGCGCTGCCACAGGTCGCGGATGAGGTCTTCGAGTTCGGCGCGGGTCTGGGCGTCGACGGCGGCGAACGGTTCGTCCATGAGCAGGAGCCGGGGCCGGAAGGCGACGGCGCGGGCGATGGCGACGCGCTGCTGCTGGCCACCGGAGAGCTGCCAGGGCCAGGCCCTTTCGCGTCCGGCGAGGTCGACGAGGGCGAGGGCTTCGGCGACGCGTTCGCGCCGTTCGGCGCGGGTGAGTCCGAGGCGGCGCAGCGGCAGGTCCACGTTGGCGCCCACGCGCATCCACGGGAAGAGGCTGCGGCCGTACTCCTGGAAGACGACGGCGGTGTCGGCGGGCGGGCCGTCGACCGTTCTCCCGTCGACGGCGGCGCGGCCGCGGGTGGGGGTGAGGAGGCCGGCGCACATGCGCAGGAGCGTGGTCTTGCCGCAGCCGGAGGGGCCGACGATGCAGACCAGTTCGCCTTCGGCCACTTGGAAGGTGAGGGAGTCGATGGCGGTGAGGACCTGCCCGTCGACCCGGTAGTCCCTGCCGATGCCGTCTGCTTCGAGCACTCAGGCGCTCCTTTCGCGCATCCGGTGGTACCAGTGGAGGACCGCCCGGTCGAACAGGTTGAAGAGCGCCGCGAGGGCGACGCCGAGGCAGCCGAGGAGGAGGATGCCGCTCCACATCGCGGGGATCGCGTAGCTGCGCTGGAATTGGACGATCGCGAAGCCGAGCCCGGACTGGGCGGCGAACATCTCGCTGATGACCATGAGGATGAGGCCGATCGCGAGCGACTGGCGCATGCCGGTGACGATGCGGGGGCTCGCGGCGGGCAGGACCACGGAGGTGAGGGTCCTGGTGCGGCCCAGGCCGAACGCGGCGGCGGTGTCGAGTTGGACCGCGTCGGCGGAGCGGACTCCGGCGATGGTGTTGAGCAGGATCGGCCAGATGCAGCCCGAGACGATGACGGCGGTCTTCATGGTGTCCCCGATCCCGGCGACCAGCATGATGACCGGGACGAGCACCGGCGGTGGGACGGCGCGGGCGAACTCCAGGACGGGTTCGGTGAGGTGCAGGAGCCAGCGCGTTCGTCCGATGAGGAGGCCGAGGGTGATGCCGAGGACGCAGGAGGCGGCGTATCCGGCGCCGAGCCGGGCGAGGCTGGGCAGGACGTCGGCGCGCCAGCGCTCGGCGGTCCACGTCTCGGCGAATTCGGCCAGGATCTTCTGGAGCGGCGGGAAGTAGAAGCTGGTGGAGTCCGCCGAGGCGATCCACCACAGTCCGAACAGGACTGTGGGGAGGCCGAGGAGCAGGAGTGCGCCCCGCAGCAGTCTCATGCGGGGGCCTCCGATCGGACGGAGGGGTGCCAGCGCAGGGCGCCGCGTTCGACCGCGCGCACGCCGAGGTTGACCAGGACGCCGAGGCCGCCGGCGACGAGGATGAGCGCGTACATGCGTTCGGTGGCGCCTGAGGATTGGGCGACGGCGATCTCGTGGCCGAGGCCGGGCGAGCCGATGACGAGTTCGGCGGTGATGGCGAGGACGAGGGCGACGGTGGCGGCGAGGCGGACGCCGGTCATGAGGTAGGGCAGGGCGGTGGGCCAGGCGAGGTGGCGCAGGCGCTGCCAGGGGTTGAGGCGGAGGCTGCGGGCGGTGTCGGCGGCGACGGGGTCGATGTCGCGGACGCCGGCGAGGACTTGGACGAGGACCTGCCAGAACGCGGCGTAGACGACGAGGAGGAGGGTCGAGGGCAGGCGGGTGCCGAAGAGCAGGACTGCCAAGGGCACCAGGGCGACCGAGGGGATGGGTCGGAGGAATTCGATGGTGGAGTTGGCGGCGGCCCGGACGGGCGGGAGGGATCCGATGAGGATGCCGAGGGCGGCTCCGGCGGCGACGGCTATGGCGAGGCCGAGGGCCCAGGCGGTGAGGGTGTCGGCGAGGGCTTGCCAGAATTCGCCTCGGGCGAGGTCGGCGGCGAGGGCGTTCAGGACCGCGCCGGTGGTGGGCGTGTAGGCGGGGTTGACGAGGGGGGTGTGCGGGAGGAGCTGCCCGGCGGCGAGCGCGAGGGCGACCCCGGCCGCACCGAGCACCAGCGGTACCGGCAGTGGCGGTGTCCGTCCTGGGGTGGGACGCAGCCGGGGTCTGGGGCGCCGAGGGTGCAGGCGCGCTCTGGGGTCGCCCGGCCGGGGTGCGGTCGGGCCGGCAGGGCTCGGGTGCGGAGTGTCCGCGTCGCCCGGCCGCGGTCCGGCCGGGTCTCGGTTCGTCTTGTGGCTCATGGGAGGAGGGCGTCCACGTCCGGCGGGTTCTCGAAGATCCCGTCGGCTTCGCCGAGTGCGGCGAGCCGTTCGACGGAGTCCCGGTTGACGTCGGCGGGCCAGGCCGGGAGGGTCATGGCCGCGAGGATGTCGGGGCTGATGTCGGTGTAGGTGGTGAGGATGTCGCGGACGGCGTCGGGGTTGTCGGTGGCGTACTGGAGGGATTCGGCGATGGCGGCGGCGAAGCGTTCGACCAGGTCCGCGTCCTCTTGGACGAGTTTCGTGGTGGCGAAGTAGGCGGCGACGGTGAGGTCGGGGGCCGCGTCCACGTAGTTCCAGGCGACGGGGCGGCCGCCTTCGGCCTCCACGATGGACTTGAAGGGTTCGACGACCCAGACGGCGTCGAGGTTGCCGGCCGCGAGCTGGGCGGGCATGTCGGGGAAGGGCACTTCGGTGAAGCCGATGTCGGTGGGGTCGCCGCCGTCGGCGCGGACGGATTCGCGGATGGTGGTGTCGCCGATGTTGTTGAGGGTGTTGACGGCGACGGTGGCGCCGGCGAGGTCGGCGGGGGTCTGGATGGGACTGTCGGCGGCGACCATGACGGCGCCGAAGTCGGCTCCGGCTTCGCCGGTGGAGGCGACGCCGTTGGCGACGACCTCGATGGGGAGGCCGGAGGACTGGGCGAGGAGGAGGGAGGTCAGGTTGGAGAAGCCGAAGTCGAACTCCTCGGCGGCGACACCGGGGACGATGGCCGCGCCTCCTTGGGCTTCGGTGAGTTCGACGGTGATGCCGCGTTCGGCGAAGAAGCCCTGCTCGATGCCGAGGTAGATGGGGGCGACGTCGACGATGGGGATGACACCGACGGAGACGGTGTCGGTTCCGTCAGCGTTGCCGTCTTCTTCACCGCCGCAGGCGGTGGCGGTGCTGACGAGCGTGATGGCCAGGGCGGACAGGGCGAGCAGGCGTCTCATGGGGTGCCTCCGGAAGGGCGAGGTGACGGCACCGAGTGTTCGCGATGCGAATACTCGTTCACATATCGAAGCTAGTAGATCCCGCAATCCGGGTCAACCCCGAACAACCCAAACGCCCAAAGCCGGACCGGGCCGGGCTGAGCCAAACCAACCCGAACCGAACCGAACCGAACCGAACCGAACCGAACCGCCCCAAGCCGAATTGTCGGCCCCACGAGTCATTGTTGATTCGGGGGGCGCCAAGCACCAACACACCCGACCCCGGGGGCCGGACCACCGCCGAACTGTCACACCCGCCGGGCACCCTTGATTCGGGGGGCGTTCGGATCCGCCACACCCGACCCCGGGGGCGGGAGCCGCACCGGAATGTCGTACCCACCAGGCACTCTCGAACCGGGGGCGCCGACCTCCGACACACCCGACCTCCGGGGGGGGCGGACTCCCCCAACCGCTCAACCGATCGGGACCCCGATGCGGACGCGATTGCCGTCCGGGTCCCTCAACTCGATCTCCCTTGTACCCCATGGCATGTCCTCAACCTCGCGGTCGAAACCGGCCGCGATCGCGTCCACGTCGCGCAGCCGCAGGTACACCACCCCGTCCGGCTTCGCGTCGCCCTCATGCTCGGACAGGAACAGCCGCACCGGCCCGCGCGCGACCGACACGAACGCCGGGAAACCCGGCTCGAACCGGTGCACCCACTCCCGCTCGAAACCGAGCCGCCCGTACCAGGCCGCCGCGGCCTCGGCGTCCGCGACGCGGAGGATCGGGATCGCCTGCTCTTCGAAATCCTCAATGCTCATGGGGCCCATCGTGCCAGCCGGGACCGACAACCACCTGGAACGACAACCACCGGGAACGGCGAAGGGCCGCCCCGGCGGCAGGGCGGCCCCTCTCCTCTAGTGCGAATCCTGGCTCTGGGTCCCGATTCAGCAGTCGTCGCGCGCGGCGACCGCCAGATCCGGGTAGTCGCTGAAGACCGCGTCGACCCCGAGGTCGTAGAACAGCTGGAACTCCGCCTCGATGTCACCCCGCGCGGCCGGATCGGTGCCTTCGCGGAGATTCGCGGGCAGGAACGTGTTCTCGGCCCGGAAGGTCCAGACGTGCACGTCCAGGCCCCGGTCGTGCGCCCGCTCCACGATGTCGGTCGGCTCCGAGATCGACCCGTCGGCGGCCCGCGGGAAGATGCGGTTCTTGTTGAGGCTCACCGTGTCCAGCGTCGAGGCGTACTCGTTCAGGTCGGCGTCGGAGATCGCACCCTGACCGTCGATGTTGAGGCCGATCCGGTTGTCGACGCGCTCGTCGATGTTGAGCAGGCTCTGATACTCGAAGGACTGGATCCACACCGGCGAACGCTTGCGGTCGAGGTGGCGCTCCTCCAGGACGTCGGCGAGCGCGTCCTCGATGCTCAGGCCCTGGTCCGCGTAGTAGGAGGGGTGCTTCATCTCGGGGTAGGTGATGACCTTCTCGTCAAGGGTGCCCACATAGTCGAGGACCTCCTCGTAGGTGACGAGCTGGAACTCGCCGTCGTGGGCGGCGCTCTGGGGACGCAGGTCCGGCAGGCGCTCCTCGGCGCGGAGGGTCTTGAGTTCGGCGAGGGTGAAGTCGTCGGCGAAGAACCCGGTGACGGGCTTGCCGTCGATGAGCTTGGTGGTCTTGCGGTCGGCGAACTCGGGGTGCGCGGCGATGTCGGTCGTCTCGTCGAGGACCGGCTCGTGGCGGGCGAGCAGTTCGCCGTCGGCGGTGAGGACGAGGTCGGGCTCGATGACGTCCGCGCCGAGTTCGACGGCGAGCTCGTAGGCCTCGAGCGTGTGCTCGGGCAGGTAGCCGCTGGCGCCGCGGTGGGCGATGACGACCGGCTCACTGTGGTGATGGAAGTCGGTGTGGGGCTTGGCGGCGGCCGGGGAGGCGGCGAGGCCGATGAGGGCTCCGGCGGCGGTCAGTATTGCCGCGCCGCGCAGAAGCGCACCCTTGCGGGACATGCGAGTCCTCGATTCCTGTCGGGTCGTGTGGGGACTCCCAGGGAACCGTGCGCAGCGGTACCGCGGCCTGCCCGCGGCTGAACGCTACTTGAAGACTGGTTGAAAACGGGTGATTCACCCGAAGACTCGGCTGCGGTCAGATCGACGGACCGGGTCGTAGCGCGTCCGGGCAGGGCAGCACATCGCCACTGCGGTCGGCGCGCTTCGCGGTGCTCCTCTGGCGCTGCGGGAGGCCGCCGCGTCGGCGGTGGTGGCCACCCCGGCATACACCACCGTGACCATCTGTCCGGTCACCGAAACGACGGCCTCCGGGCCGGCGGAGGCGGACTGGCCTGCCCCGCCCCGGTAGATCCGGAACCGGTTTCTGCGAACAGTCGCCGATGCGGGTATTTCGCGGCCAGGTCCGCCTTACACGGCCTCAGAGAGCGATAGGAACCGCTTTCTATAAGCATCTTGGCGCACTCGCGCCCGAACGTCAAGCATCGAAACTTCCGAATATGGTCCGCGCCCGAAAAACCGTGCGGGAGAAGGGCACGCCTCGAGCAAATCCAGCTCGTTGCGTCCCAAGCCGAACCGTCGGACAGGTCGGAGACCGGCCCGGCGGCACGCCACCACCAGCAGCCAGGGCCGGTGCCGATCCGACCTCACCGTGCTCTGATTCCGGTGGGCTCGCTCTGCGAGCGGTGTAGCGAACGGCGGCTCCGGTCGCGGTCGCGATCGGAGCCGCGGTTCGCTACACCGCTGTGAGCAGTTGCGAGGTCGCCAGGTCCCGGTACAGGTCGTCCTTCGCGACCAGCTCGGCGTGCGTGCCGACCGCCCGCACCATTCCGGCGTCGAAGACGACGATCTGGTCGGCGCTGGTCACCGTCGAGAGCCGGTGGGCGACGACGAGCACGTTCGTACGCTCGGCGGCGTCCAGCATCACCTGCTTGAGCGCGGCCTCGTTGGCCGCGTCGAGCTGCGAGGTGGCCTCGTCCAACAGCAGCAGCCGAGGCTTGCGCAGCAGCGCCCGCGCGATGGCGACCCGTTGCCGCTCACCGCCGGACAGCGTCGTGCCCCGGTAGCCGATCCGCGATTCGAGGCCGTCGGGCAGCTTGCCGACCAGCTCGGTCAGCCTGGCCGTCTTCACCACCTCTTCCAGGTCCTCTTCGCTCGCATCGGGAGCGGCCATCACGAGGTTCTCGCGGAGCGTGCCGTCGAGCACGGGCGCGTCCTGCTCGACGTAGCCGATGAGGCCGCGCAGTGATTCGAGCGGCCAGTCCAGGATGTCGATCCCGTCGACCCGCACCGACCCGGTGGTGACCGGGTAGAAGCGCTCGATGAGCGAGAACACCGTGGTCTTCCCGGCCCCGGACGGGCCCACCAGCGCGGTCAGGCCGCGCCCGCTGGACACGAAGGAGACGCCGTGGTGGACGAACGGCAGGTCCTCGCCGTACCGGAAGGTCACGTCCTCGAACACGACCTGCGCGGGGCCCTCCCCGCTCACGGCGGCAGCACTCCCTTCGGGCACTTCGGAGTCGAGGTTCGCGACCTCTTCGACGCGGTGGATCGCGGCGAGTCCGGTCTGGAGCTGCGAGAGCGAGGCGACCAGGCCGCTGATCGGGCCCATGAGGTAGAACAGCAGCAGCAGGAACCCGATGAGGGTGCCGACCTCCATGGTCCCGGAGGCGACGCGTGCGCCGCCGACGCCCAGGACCATGAGGAACGCGATGTTGACCGGCATGAACGCGGCCACACCCGCGAGCGCCTCCCAGAACGAGGCCTTGACGCCCCTGTCGCGGGCGATCGTGGCGGCCGCTTCGAGGCGGCCGATCTCGTGGTCCTCGGCCCCGGAGGCCTTGACGGTGCGGAAGGCGCTGAAGATGCGCTCCAGCAGGGAGCCCATGTCGCCCAGGGCCTTCTGCGAGTCGAGGGTGGCGTTCTGGATGCGCGGCATGATGAACAGCATCATCACTGTGACCATGGCGACCATGGCCATGGTGGTGCCGAACAGGACCGGGTCGAGCCAGGCCATGAGGCCGATGCCGCCGAGGATCATGAACGCGTCGGTGACGCCGCCGATGACGGTGGTGCTGGCGACGGTGCGCAGGAGGTTGGTGTCGGAGCTGAGCCGGGAGACGAGGTCGCCGGGCTTGAGGCGGTCGACTTCGGCGACCTGGAGGCGCACGAGCCGGCCGATGAGCTGCTTGCGGACGGTCAGGACGACGTCCTGCCCGGCGATCTGCATGAGGTAGGGGCCGACGGCACTGAGTGCGCCGCCGACGATGACTACCGCGGTGAGGTAGAGGAGCGGGCGGGTGAGGGATTCGTTGTTGGAGAGGGTGTCGATCACGTCCATGGCGATGAGCGGCTGGACGAGGCCGACGATGCCTCCGGCGAAGGAGAGTGTCCCGCCGATGAGGAGGAGGCGCAGGTGGTGGCGTGCGTATCCCCACAATCGGCGGATCGGCGCCTTCGGGGGCGGGCTGGCTGCGGCGGCGTCGGGCGCCGCCGAGATGGTGTCGGTCATTTCGTCTGTTTCCTCTTTGAAAGACGTCTCCGCTGGGTGCTGCGGTCTTCTTCGACGCTACCTGCGCCGACCGACACTGCCATCGGCCGAAAGTCGAGACTGGTCTACGACCAAGGTCGTACGCCGTTAGGGGCGGGCGGAATCGGGCCGGGGCGGCGGGCGGTCGCGAAACGCCGGGACGCCAGGCGTCCCGGCGTCCGGTCCGGTCCGGCCTCAGTCCTCGGCGAGCACGATGATCTTGTCGCCCGGGCTGAGCATGAACTGCGGGCCCTTGTCCGGGTTGAGGTGGATGCCGTAGTTGGGGGCCTGCTGGGCTTCGGCGACCACGCGGTAGCCGATCGCGGTCTCGCTGCGCCGGCGCGCCGACTCGGCGACCGTGTAGAAGTTGACCGGCGTCCCGGTGCGCACGTAGTGGTCGGCGGGCTTGAGGTAGATCTCCGAGCCCTCGGGGCTGAACAGGTTGGCGAACACCTGCGACAGGTGCGGGTTCTCGGCGGTCTGGGTCAGCAGGAGGCTGATGAGCTTGTCGCTGACGATGAAGTCGTCGGCCTGCGTGACCTGCGCGAGCGTGCGGTTGCGGTCGTCGGCCATCTCCGAGACGACTTTGAAGCGGGTGCCGGTGCGCTGGGCCATGTCGCGCAGGTGGAGCAGGGTCACCAGGGTCTTGGAGTCCGCGAGCTGCGGCGCGACGTCGTCGGAGCACAGCGCGATGATGTGGTTGTACGAGCCGGGGTTGATCGATTCGAGCAGGCGGCGGTCGGTGGTGTCGTCCTCCTTGAAGTTGAGCCCCTGGACGCGCATGCTCGGGCCGATCTTGCGGATCGCCTCGGCCGCGTCGGCGTGGTCGGACACGACGTCGGTGATCGAACCGGGCGCGACGTACTGGTCGAGCTGCTCGAGGATCATCCGCGACCTGGCGTTCCAGCCGAGGATGAGCGTGCGCTCGGGCCGGTTTCCGGCGTCGCCGCGCGCGACGATGACGCTCTCGTCGATGGACGGGCGTGAGCCGTCGAGCTGGATCGCGGAGTCGTCGGAGGCGATGAGGATGAGCTTGTCGCCGGTCTGGAGGGGGGCGCTGGGCGGCGGGTTGATGACGCAGCGGCCCTCCTTGGTGAGGACGCCGATGAGCGAGGAGGTCCGGTAGGCGTGGAGCGCCTGGCCGAGGGGGCGCCCGTAGAGGCCGGGCTCGTCGACCATGTAGATCTCGTCGCCGCCGAAGTCGAGCAGGTCGGTGTAGACGACGGAGAGGCCGGACTGGCGGCAGGTCTGGACCATCAGGCGGGCCATGAGGTCGTTGGCGTCGACGACGTGTGCGGCGAGGCCCCCGGCGAGGCGGGCGGCGGGGAGGTTGCGTCCGTCGGCGACGGCGCCTACCACGTGGCACTTCAGCTTCCCTTCGCCGCCTTGGGTGACGGCGAGGAGGCTGCGGACGAGCTGGGCGTCGGGGTCCTCCTCGGCTGAGGTGAGCAAGATGACGCTCTTGGCCTGGCCGGGGTTGACGATGGCGATGTCGGCGGGGTCGGCGGGGTTGCCGGTGCGGCAGACGACGTGGGTGGATTTGAGGTCGCCGATCTTGGAGCGGACCTCGTCCTCCATCTCGACCTTGTCGCGATCGGCGAGGATCGCGATGCAGGCGCGTTTCTCGCTTTCGTTGGCCTCCACCAATTCCGAGATGACGATGAAGACCTGATCGGACCATCCGAGAATGATGGTGTGATCTTTCTCAACTACGAGCGAGCGGCCTTTTCGGAGTTCCTCGAGTTTCGAGTCGAGACCGGTGGTGAGGACACCGACGAGTGACGAAAGGATTACCAGTCCGCCGATGGTGGTGACGAACATGACGACCATGGAAGAGGTCGTACTGGAGTCGCCGGTGATCGTTCCGGCGTCGAGGATATGCGTGAAGGAAGTCCAAAGTGTACTTCCAATGCCGCCGCTGCCACCGCCGACGAACACGAGTAGCAGGGCGCCGATTGCGGTGAGCACCAAGGTGATGAGGGTCAGCCAACCGATGAGCGCTTTCGTGCCCTTCGACATGGTGTTGTCGAACCAATAGCGCGTCCGCTGTTTGAACGTCGGTTCGGACATCGGGGAGGTCCTTTCTGGGGAAACGGCTGTGGACCGGACCGACTCGGGGCGGAGGCGAGTGGGGCCGGACTGGTCGCAGGGTGTCGACCACTAATACCGCATTGCGTCCACTGCGACCGGTCGGAGCGGGGCCGCTACACGGGGTCACCCGGGGGTCGGAGTGGTGCGCGGGGCATGCGCGGCGACCGGCGGGACGACTGTCCCCCACCCTAGTTCGGAACGAAACGACCGGAGGAAGCGAGGGTGACCGGAGGGGCGGGGCCGCTGGTGGGGCGCAGTGCGAAGACGAATTGTCGGACCCCTCTGGCACCCTCGTAGTAGGGGCGCGACGATCGGCGGCCCGCCGCTCTGACCGTGCCCGCGGGCGGGCGGTGCTAGCGGTGGTCGGCCGGGACCGGGGCCACTCGGATCGCGAGGCGCGTGTGGCGCTTCGGCACGGTGAAACGGGCCTCGGCGGTCTCTTCCAGCCGCTCGCCGTCCCGGTACGCCGCGATCTGGAGGTTCACGCCGTCACGGCATTCGCGGTCCCACAACCGGACCTGCTCGGCCACGCGCGCCGCGAGCGCCGCGCCGCTCGGCCCATGACCCCGCACCCCGATCTCGTTGCCGCCCGGGACGCGCCTACACACCGCGTACGCGAAGTCCCGATCCTCAACCACCGCCGGGTTCGCCCAGCGCATCAGCAGCCGCTGCAGGCCGTGGTCGCCGAACGGCGCGCTCATGCGCCCGTACCCGGCGAACGCGCAGGCCAGCCACAGCGACAGCTGCGAGGCGTCCTCGTTCACCTTGAGCCGCACGGGCGTCCACACGGTCGTGCCGCGCCCGTCGAGCGCGCCCTGGGCGCCGTCGGCCTCGACCTCGCCTTCGACGTGGAAGGTCATGATCCGGCCCTCCGAGAGTTCCACGGTCTGGCCTTCGTGGCTGCCGAGGCCGCGCATCGGCATGAAGCCGCAGCCCACGATCGACCGGCTCCGCATGACGCCGTCGCGGTAGTCGAACGCGACGGAATGCTCGCAGCCGCGGATGGTCAGCGGCGCGACGAGCCGGCCGCCGTCGGCCAGCTGGTCCCACCAGGCGGGGGGCAGGTCCCAGGTGCCGACGGTGACGATGATGCGGTCGTACGGGGCGCCTTCGGCGAAGCCGAGTTCGCCGTCGCCTTGGATGACCTGGACGCGCTCGCAGCCGATCTCGTCGAGGGCTTTGCGCGCGCGCAGGACCGTGTCGTCGTCGATGTCCACGGTGGTCACCGAGCCGCAGGGGCCGACGAGCGCGTCGAGGAGGGCTGCGTTGTAGCCGGTTCCGGCGCCGATCTCGAGCACGCGGTGGCCGGGCCTGATGTCGAGCTGTTCGAGCATCTCGGCGACGATGGCGGGCTGGGAGGCGGAGCTGACGGCGTCGCCGTCGCTGTTGCGCTTGGTGACGTACACGTCGTCGGCGTAAGCCGACCGCAACGGCGCCTCGGGGAGGAAGCAGTGACGGGGCACCGCGAGCATGGCGGTCTCGACCGACCCGCTCCGGATCACCCCGCTCGTGCGAAGGCTCCCCACGAGGCGGGTGCGCAACTGGTGCGCTTCGTTACCGGAAGTATCGGTGTGATCACCCACGTCTCAAGCGTACGTCCGATGTGCCACGTTCGCCTCCTCCAATTTCACCCCATGGAACGCCGGATCGGCTGGCCGCCGCTGGGCGTTCGGATGAAGCGCAGGGGTGAAGGCGGTAGAAGGCTGTCGCCGGGCCCCCGATACGAGGGTGACAGAGGGGTACGACAATTCGCGATGGCGGCGGGCGCTCGCCTGCACGATGCGTCCAGCGCGGCGCGGGTCCAGCGGCCCGGTCGTCTCGCGCGGCGCGGGGTTCGGCGGCACGAGGGTCACTCTTCTTGGTTGCACCGTACTTCGAGCATCGTCCACAGGGCCTCTCGTTGCGCCTCTGGCACCTCGATCGGGGTCGCCACCGGCTCGCCGCCGTCTATCGTGATCCACGCCGTGAACCCGAAGGGCTGCTTCGCGTCGCCCACCGCGTGGCCCTCGCACCGGAAAGCGTCGAAGCCGATCGGCAGCGTCACTTCGCCATCGAGCCCGCGCTCCGACTCGCCCCCGGCGAGTTCGAACAGGACGCTCCCTCGTACCTCGGTCACGTCCAGCACGGCCTCCCCCAGCGGCCGCACGCTCAGCCTCCCTTCCAGCGTGCCGTCCTCGACCGCCGTCAGTGCGCCCAGCTCGATCTCGGCCGCCGCCTCGACCGCCTTCGCCACGCACGCCTCCCGCAGCAACCGGTCAAGCGTGCCGTTCGGGTACGACAGTTCCGCGACCACCTCGTGCGCCGCCCCGTCCTCGGTCTCGACGCGCAGCGCCACCGAAGCCGGTTCGGCGGCAGAGTCCACCCCATCGGGGCACCGGGCCTCCCCGTACTCGGTCATGAGGTCCCGCGGGTTGACGCTCGGCGGCACCTCCGCGTCGAAGACCTGCTCACCCAAGGGCGCGAACGACTCCGTGATCAACTCGACCCCGAGCACCCGCACCGGCGCGTCACCGTGATTGGTGACCGCGATCGCGACGATCCCCGGGGCCATGAACGAGCGCCTGATCTCGGCGCTGGCGCTCAAGTCCGGCGGCGCGGCACTCGGCACCGAAGGCGCGGCGTCCCGGGGCGTCTCGCCCGGCCGCGCCAGATTCCCGGCCAACCCCGCACCTAGGGCGACCAGCAGGAACGCGCCGACGATGCCGATCCGGACCCAACGCATGGCGCCTCCTCGGCGTGCCGGGACTCGGGCCCGCAAGCGTCGCCGAGTCCGCTGCCGAGCCGTGAACCGATCCAGTCTGGCACCGCCTGCGCGGCTGGGGAAGTCTCGAAATGAGACGCACCCGTCGAGAGAGGCACGGCCGGCCCAACGGCCCAACGGCCCAACGGCCCAACGGCCCAACGGCCCAACGGGCATCAGTTTGCGGGTGCCGGCGATCGGTCGGGGTGCGAGGGCGACGATTCCGGTCAGCGCAAGTCCCGCTTCAGCGGTCGGGGTGCGCGGGCCACGATTCCGGTCGGCGCAAGCCCCACCTCAGCGGTTGGGCGCCAAGCGCTCCGCCGGGTCGAGGCACCACGCGAGCGCCGAGGGCCAGGGCCCGTAGCCGTCGTCGAGGGCGATGTGGCCGCCGCCGGGGATCACGTCGATCTCGCAGCTGAGCGGGCGTCCATAGTGCTCGGAAGCCCCTTCGCTGCAGTACGGGTCGTTGTCGGAGCACGCCAGCCGGGAGGCGTCGGCGGCGATCTTCAGGCCCGCGAGGTCGAGCCCGACCGGGGTGAACTCGGCGATGAGGTCCCAGTCGAACGCGGCGGGCCCGGGCGGGCTCACCAGCAGCACCCGGTCGGCCGCCGCGGGCCGCGCGGCCGCGACGTGCAGCCACGCGACGCTCGCCAGGCTGTGGCAGACGACGACCTTCTCGCCCCGCATCAGGTCCAGTTCGGCCAAGATCGCCGCGGTCCACCCGGCGAGCGTGGGCCGGTCCGTGTCCGGCAGCTGCGGGTAGAAGACCTGCTCGCCGCGTTCGCGCAGGCCCAGGGCGAGTTCGTGCTGCCAGTGCCCGGCGGGCCTGCGATTCTCCACGCCATGGAGGATGAGAAAGCTTCGGTTCCACATAGCGCAGAAGAATAGCCGCGGCCGGTGTCCGGGACGTTGATCGTCCCGGCAGGTGGCCGAGCAGCGGCGGCGGTGGTGGTCGGCGCCGCCACCGCGCCGCCACCGCCACCGCGCCGCGCCGCGCCGCGCCGCGCCGCGGCGACCCGACCCGACCCGACCCGACCCGACCCGACCCGACCCGACCCGACCCGACCCGACCCGACCCGACGATTCTCCCCGCTACTCGGGGATCGCAGCCACCGTCAAGAGGTGGTTGCTGGCCCCCAGCAGCGAAGGCTCGGTCTCGATGATCCGCAGGCCCTCCATGAGGTGCGCCCGCACCGCCTCGTCGTCGATGAGCCGCTCCAGCTCGGGGATGTACCCGGGGAACCCCTGCACCGCGTACTGCACCGCCCCGCCCAGGCCCGCGTCCGCGAACTCGGACGCGACCTCGCCAGGATGCGCCAGGTACGCCGTGGTGAAGATGTCCTGGTCGGCGTACCGCAGGTCGCCTTCGCGCATGATGCGGAGGCTGGCTTCGGCACTGAGGCCCTTGTCGTTGCCTCCCGCCTGGAACAGCAGGTAGTCGCACCAGCCGGCGGTCCGGTTGATGGTCACGGCCGCGACCACGCCGCCGGGACGCACGCAGCGCCGCGCCTCCGCGAGCGCCTGCACCCGGTGCCCGCGCTCGGTCAGGTGGTAGAGCGGGCCCATGAGCAGCACCGCGTCGAAACTCGCGTCCTCGCAAGGGAGGTCACGCGCGTCACCGACCACCGCTTCGACGCCGGGCAGTTGCGCCGCGACCGCGACCTGGCTCGCGACGGGGTCGACGAGCGTGACCTTGTGCCCATCTGCCGCCAACCACGCTGAGTGGATCCCGGTCGCGCCGCCCACGTCGAGCACGTCGAGGCTGTCGCCGGGCAGGATGCGGCGCAGCAGGTCCTGCATCCGGGCGAACTCCAGGCGGCCGCGCGCGTTCCGCGTCAGGCGCTCACGTTCGTCGCCGCGTTCGTAGTACGCCTCGATCTCGGTTTCGATTTCCCATTCGCTCATCCGTAGATGGTCCGGGAAGCGCTTGCGGATCGCAATCGTTTATGCCGTGAGCTGCGGTGCGGGGCACGGAAACGGCGGCCGGTCTGCCGGCTCCACGCACTCCCGCAAGCGCGATGGGCCGGTCGGCTGGCCGCCGCTGTGCTATCTCACCTCATCGCCGCAGCGCGCCGACGCGCGGCTCCCCCGCAAGTCGATCCGGCCATGAAGATCCCAGGGCCGCTTGCGGTTCGGCTTCGGTCTCAGGTGGCGGCGACGCGGAGGCCGAGGGCGACCATGACCGTGCCGGTGACGCCGTTGAGCCAGGCCCGGACCCGGGGCTTCTCGAGGAATCCGCGCATCAGTCCGATCAGGTTGGCGAGCACCAGGTAGAACGCGGCGCAGGCGGTCATGCCGACGGCGGCGAGTTCGGCGATGAGGAGCCCCCGCGAGCCGTCGCCGTCCAGGAACTGCGGCATGAGCGCGGTGAAGAGGACCGCGGCCTTCGGGTTGAGCACATTGCACAGCAGGCCGGAGCGGAATGCGTTCCAGCGGCTCATCTCGCGGTCGAGGTCGATCGCCGCGGCCGCTTGGCGCCGCTCCCGGATCGCGGTGCGGATCGAGCGGATGCCCAGGTACACGAGGTAGGCGGCGCCGACGATCTTGACGACGGTGAAGGCCAGCGCCGAGGCGGCGAGGAGCGCCGCGAGCCCGATGGAGGTGGCGACCACCCACACCGAGATGCCGAGGCCGATCCCGATCGCGGTCCACATGCCGCTGGCCCGCCCGGACATGATGGTGTTGCGCACGACCATTGCGAAGTCGGGTCCGGGAACCATGGCGGCGAGCAGGATCGCCAGTCCGAAGAGCAGCAGCACGGTCATCGGGACTCCTCCGTATTGGTGTGGGTCCTTCGATGGTCGCACCGGCCGGGGCGGGCCGCATCAGCACGGTGACGGGGTTCGCCGACCGGGTTCGCGGCGGCGGTGGACGGGGTCAGGCCGGGTCGGAGCGGCGCCAGTACTGCTTCTTGTCCTTGTCGCGGACGACGACGTCGAGTCCGGCGAGGTCGTCGCGCAGTTCGCGCAGGTCGTCGGTCCTGGATTTGTCGAGTGCGTCTTGGCGGGCCTTGAGTACGGGGTTCGCGCCCGGCGGGAGCCCGTCGGCGCCGGGGACCCAGCGTCGGAACTCGGCGCCGTACGGGTCGCCGTCGGGCAGCCAGATGTAGCCGCGTCGGCGCAGCGCGTCGGCGAGTTCGTCGCGGTCGAGGTCGAATTCGACTTGGGCGAGTTCTTGGCGGCGGAGTCCGAGGACGACGAGGCGCTTGTCCTCGACGAACACGGAGGCGACGTCGGCGTGGGCGATCTCGCGTTCGTAGTCGCCGCGTTTGAGGTCGAGTCGGTCGTTGCCGACGGTCACGGTGAGCATTTCGTGGACGGCCCAGAGCGCCAGGAGGAGTCCGACGATGAGGCCGAGGGCGAGGCCGACGATGAGCTGCACGGTCCCCGGGAGGTCGGTGAACAGTTCGAACAGGCCTTGGAAGGGGAACCAGGAGAGGCCGGTGATCCATTCGGCGACGAGGGTGAGGCCCCAGCCGAGGGCGGCCCCGACGAGGGGCAGGACGATGAGGAAGGCGGGCCCGACCCAGGTCGGGTCGGCCACGATGGTGCGGTTGCCGTCTTGGGCGCGATCGGTGGGCATGGGTTCGCCGCCTTTCCGTCGAATGCAAACGACCTTACTGTAACCATGCCTTCTGAGCTGGCAAAACGCCGTACCTGGGTACTACATCCTAAGCATGGCAATTGAACGCGTTGTCGATACCAAAGTCAGGTGGAGTGGGGCGGGGCGATACCAAAGTCAAGTGGGGCGGGGCGATACCGAAGTATCGGCGAACCGGGACGGCGGCGGCGAAGGCACCGGGCACGGCTGCGAGCGCCGCATCGCGGTGCGGGTCACGGCCGACGGCGGCGGCGCCCACTAGGCGCGGCGCTTGAACGGCCAGAGGATCTTGTGCCACTTCGGGCGGCGCATGTCCAGGAAGGTCGCGTAGCGCTCGCGGTCGCCGGGGCGGGCGGTCTTCTCGAAGACCATCCGCGCCTCCTCCCGTCGGGCGGCGTCCTTCTGCTCCATCTGCTCGAACAGCATCCAGCCGTTGTGGAGGGCCTTGAGCGCGCGGGCGCTCACCTCGGGGGCCGGATGGGCGCTCAGCCGTTGCAGCGACCGGATCAGCTCCAGCGGGTCGCGGACCAGGTCGTCGCGCATCGCCAGGAACAGCGCGAGTTCCAGGGCGAAATGGAGTTCGTCCACGGACGGGACGGGCGCCTGCTCGGCGAGCAGGGCGAGCACACCCTCGGAGGCGGCGAAGGACGAGGCGTCCGGGGCTGCGGAAGCGCCTGCGGTTCTGGTATCCAAGCCCCTATCGCTCTTGACGATCTGCCGGACCCTGAAGCGCAGCTCGTGCCCGAAACCGTCTGGTTTGTCGCGCGCGGCCATGCTGATCGCGGCTTTGATGATCTCCGGTGAGGGCGGTGTCTCGTAGCCGTGGTTCCAAGGGTCCCGGTCCGTACCGCCGCCGAGGACGCCGGCTTCGCTGAGCTGCGTCATGGCGTCCCACCGCTCGGGCGGGTCGGCCATCGCCATGTACACCAGGGAATCGCGGATCTCGGTGACGTCGAGACGCTCATCCGCGGTCTCGGCGAGTTTGTTCACCACATGCCAGAGACTCACGCGGCCTTCGGGAGTCCGTTCCGCCGCGAACCGTTCGCGCGCCTGCGCGGCCGAGACCCGGTAGACGCGCAACGCCTTCACAACGGCCGTGAAGTCCTCCTTCTTCGGTTTCGAACGCGCCGCGGCGCCGAGAAGCGGTGGTGTGGCTCTCTCGATGCGGATGTCACACAATGCGGCGCTGCTCCGTCCTATGCATTGAGGATCGGTCAATGCGGAAAGGAGGACAGGCCCGGAGCGTTCGTCGCCGATCTGGTGCAGCGCTTCGATGATCCCGACCTTGAGCAGGCTGGTGTCTTCGAGCTGTACGGGCGGTTCGGGCAGTGTGGAAGTGGGGATCTTGCGGTAGCGCTCAACGTCGGCCGTGAGGCCGTGGTCGGCGGTGAGCCGGTCGCTCTCGTCGTACCAGAGCCGCCAGGTCCTGAGGACCGCATCGACCCGCCGCAGGTGCTCGACGCGCTCGGCCACCAGTGGACCGAGCCGCGCGATCAGGGCGGGAACCGCCTCAGGGGCGCGCCGCTTCAAGGCGGCCATCGCACGGTTCCGCCGATCCCGGCCGTAGTCGCTGGAAGTCCACAAGCCCAGGTCGTCGATCAGGCTTTCGAGGTCATCGGTCATCGCTTCCCAGCTCCTTCAACGATGGGGCCCGCCGGGTCGACGGCTGCGTCGGGGACGCCTCGGCCAGCGCAGCGTCGCACGCGGAACGCGGGAGGGGTCCCGGGAGGGAGGGGCGGCGAGCTTGGGGGCGTGGCGGGGACGGGGGAGCAGGGGCCGCGATGGTTCTCCTCCTCGCGCCGGAGAAGTGGCCTTTGTACGTCGTCGGGGAGTGAGGGGGCGCTGTCAGCGGGCGTGTCAGGTCGGTGTCAGGGCGGTGTAAGTGCGGCCGTCGATAGTTGCTTCATCAACGAGAACCGCAACACCGACACCGCACAGGAGCAAGTCATGTCGATCAACCTCACCGACCAGGACCAGAACACCCTCCGCACCGCCGCCTACGGCGCCGTCACGCTGATGTCCTACGCCGGGATCGCCGGTTCGGCCCACAAGGTCGCCACCGACGGCTCGCTGGCCTTGGCCGCTGCGACCGGCCCGACCGGTCACGCTCTCGCCGACACCAAGGGGCTGAAGATCAAGGGCAAGTCCGCGGCCGCGCTCGCCGACGAGGTCCTGCCCGCGCTCACCGAGTCGGTGGCGCTGCTGAACGCGCAGGACCCGGCCGAGGCCGAGAACTTCCGCCGGACCGTCACCATCGCCGTCGAAGCCGCCAACCGGGCCCACAAGGGCGCGCCCAGCCCGACCATGGCCGAGATGACCCGCAAGATCACCGAAGCCCTCAACGCCGCCTGACCGGCAGTTGACGTGCGCAGCCACGCCGCCGTGACGCCGGGACCGAAAGGGGTCCCCGCGACACGGCGGCGCAGCTTTGCGCCCAGTCAGCCGATGAGGTTCGTCTTCGGGCGGACCACGCAGAACTCGTTTCCCTCCGGGTCGGCCAGCACCGTCCAGGACTCCTCGCCGGTCTGGCCGATGTCGACCCGCGTCGCGCCGAGGCCGACGATCCGTTCGATCTCGGCCAGCCGGTCCTCGGCGCCCTCGGCGTTCAGGTCGAAATGCAGGCGGTTCTTGACCCGCTTCGGCTCGCTCACCGGCATGAAGCAGATGCCCCAGGCCGCGTCCTCGTCCGGACCGATGATGACCTCCCGTTCGCGTTCGGAGACGAGCTGCCAGCGCAGCACCGCCGCCCAGAACCGGGCGAGGCCCGAAAGGTCTTGTGCGTCAATGACAATGTGATGAATTGCGACGGCCATTGCCGCAGTATCCGCCTGTGGAGGAGGGAGGGCAACGGCTTTGGACGCGATCCTGCGCGTCACGGGCGTCACCGCGTCGAAGCCGTAATGGTTTCGGCGGCCGGAGCGATCGCATCGGCGGGTTGTCACAGAACCGCGGGCTGCGTTGTCTTAGCTGGCATCGGGGCGGCAGCGGCCGCTCCGGCCAACAGGAGGTCAATCATGCAGATCGCCGTCATCGGCGGGACCGGGCTCATCGGTTCGCAGGTCGTCAGGATCCTCAACGCCAACGGGCACAACGCCGTCTCGCACTCGCCGTCCACCGGGCTGGACCTGATCAGCGGGGACGGCCTGGCCGAGGCGCTGAGCGGCGCCGACGTGGTCGTCAATCTCAGCAACTCGCCGACCTTCGACGAGGCCTCGCCCGCGTTCTTCCAGACGTCCATGGAGAACATGCTCGCGGCCGCGAAGGACGCCGGGGTCGGCCACGCGGTCATCCTGTCGATCGTAGGCGTCGACGAGGTCCCCGACCTGGTCTACTACCGCGCCAAGGTGCTCCAGGAGGAGGTCCTCAAGGCCGGGCCCGTGCCTTATTCGATCGTGCGCTCGACGCAGTTCTTCGAGTTCATGGACGCCGTCATGTCCTGGACCTCGGACGAGCACACCGTGCGCCTGCCCGCCACGCCCGTCCAGCCGATCGCCTCGGCCGAGATCGCGGCGGCGGTGGCCGAGGCCGCTTCGGGCGTCCCGTTGCAGGGCACCAGGAACGTGGCCGGGCCGGAGGTGTTCACGCTCGACGAGCTGGGCCGGATCACGCTCGCGGCGAAGGGCGACCAGCGCACTGTGGTCGTGGACGACGAGGCGGGCATGTTCGCCGCGGTCCCCGGCGACGTGCTGATCGCGAAGGGGGACGCGGTCATCGCGAAGACCACGTACCGGGAGTGGCTGGCGCGCTGAACCGGGTCCGCGGCCTGAACCTGGCGGTTCGGCCCGTGTGCTGATGCGGGCCCGCCCGGCTTCGGTCGGGCGGGCCCGAGCCGATGCCTAGGCCGCAGTCGCGATGGCCGCGATCTTCTCGGGGTTGACCATCCAAAGCACCCGCTCGATGCCGTCGGCCGAGGCGCTGACGGTGATCACGCCGAAGACCGCACCGTCACGCCGGAGCAAGGCCGCGGTCTGCCCGTTCGCGTCCACCCATTCCAGCTCGACGCCGACCCAGAACCAGTCCGAGATCGCGACCAGGAACTTCGCGATCCGCACCGCGCCCACGACGGGCCGACGGGAGACGCGCGCCGCGCCGTTGCCGTCCGACACGCTGGTCGCGCCCGCCACGAGCAGCCGTTCGATCGCGGCCATGTCGCCCGTGCGGGCGGCCGCCATGAACACGGTCAGCAGTTCGCGCTGGGCGGCCGGGGCCGCGGGGGTGCGGCGCTCGGCGGCCATGTGCTTGCGGGCGCGGCTGACCAGTTGGCGGACTGCGGGTTCGCTCGTCTGGAGGACGTCGGCGATCTGCCCGTACGCGTAGTCGAAGGCCTCGCGCAGGATGTAGGCGGCGCGCTCGTTGGGGCTGAGCTTCTCCATCAGCAGCAGCGCGGCCAGCTCCAGGGCCTCGCCGCGTTCGGCGCCGAGGTACGGGTCGGCGCTGGTGTCGACGGGTTCGGGCAGCCACGGCCCGATGTAGGTCTCACGCCGCGCCCGTGCCGATTGGAGCGCGTTGATGGCGAGGCGGGTCGTCGTGGTGGCGAGGAACGCGGCCGGGTTCGCGACGGTGGCGCGGTCGTACGCCTGCCAGCGCAGCCAGACCTCTTGCACCAGGTCTTCGGCTTCGGCGACGCTGCTGAGCATGCGGTAGGCGATGCCGAACAGGCGCGGGCGGACGCCGGTGAAGGCCGCCGCGGCGGCGTCGAGGTCGTCGGGGTCCCCGGGTTCGCGTTTCACTGCGGCATCGTACGTCGCGGGCGGACCGGCCAGGGCGCGAGTGGACGGTCCCGGGGGCGGACGGACGGACGGTCCAGGGCGCGAGTGGTGCGGCTGAGGCGGCCGGTTCGGCCGGGTCCTTACGGAACTTCGCGCGCCCGGAATCCTGAAACGGCCGTGCGATCCGTATTACCCTCGGGTCATGGCAATCCGATGGACTACCGCGTTCTGGGACCTCCCCGCCGAGGGCTTCGAGGACAGTGTCGCGTTCTGGCTCAAGGCGACCGGCTCCACACTCTCGCCGAGTTTCGGGCCGGGCGGCGATTTCGCGACGTTGATCCCCGCCGAGGGCGACTCGTGCCTGCGGGTGCAGCGGGTCCGGGAGGGCAAGGGCGGCAACCACTTCGACTTGAGTGTGGACGACGTCGAGGCCGATGCCGAACGCGCGCTGGGTCTCGGTGCGACTGTGGTGCATCAGGAGCCGGGCTTCGTGGTGCTTCGCTCCCCCGGCGGGTTCGCGTTCTGCCTGGTCGGCCACCGCACCGTGAAGCGGGCGCCCGCGCCCGTGACGTGGCCCGGCGGTTCGCGCAGCACCGCCGACCAGATCACCCTGGACATTCCGCCGCAGGCCTTCGACCATGAGCTGGCGTTCTGGCAGACGCTGACGGGTTGGCCGCAGTCGCATTCGGAGTCGCCGGAGTTCCGGCGGCTCCTGCCGCCGCCCGAACTGCCGCTGCGTTTCCTGCTGCAGCGCTTGGACGTGGCGGAGAAGGGTCAGACGACGACGGCGCACATCGACCTCTCCTGTTCCGACGTCGACGCCGAGACCGAACGCCATGTCGCCTTGGGCGCCAAGGCGGTTCGCCGCCACCACTTCTGGCAGGTCATGCGCGACCCGGCGGGCCTGGTCTACTGCAACACGGACAACGACCCCGACCGGCGTCTGGCGCCCTGACAGGGGGCGCGCGTCGGGAATCCCGAGACCACCGGTCGGCACCCGACCGGTGCGCCGGGGTGCGCCGGGGTGCGCCGGGGTGCGCCGGAACGCTCCCATGCCGTCCTCGTCCGGAATCCGGGGAAACTGTCGCTTCTGGAGTCTTGTGCCGCTTCGCAGAGATAGTTACATTTATCCATAAGTAAAGCTTCCTTATGGATTAAGAGGTGAGACCATGCTCCGTCGAACCCGCCGGCAGCTCATCGCTCTGCTCGGTTCGCTCCTCGTCGCCCTGGCCATCGTCACCACGGTGCCCGCTTCCGTCGCCAACGCCGAGACCGACATCAGCGTCCAAGCCGCCTGCGCCGCAGCGTGGAACTCCGGCACCGTCTACACCGCAGGCAACGTCGCGTCGTACAACGGCCAGAACTGGACCGCCCAGTGGTGGACCCAGGGCGAGACCCCCGGCACCACCGGCGAGTGGGGCGTCTGGCGCGGCGCGGTCGCCTGCGGCGGCACCACCACGCCGCCCGACCCGGGCACTCCGACCAACGTCGACGTCACCGAGGCCCAGTTCAACCAGATGTTCCCGGGCCGGAACTCCTTCTACACCTACCAGGGCTTCCTCAACGCCGCCAACTCCTTCCCGGCCTTCAGCAACACCGGCAGCGCCACCGTCCAGAAGCAGGAGGTCGCGGCCTTCCTCGCGAACGTCTCGCACGAGACCGGCGGCCTCGTCTACATCGTGGAGCAGAACACCGCGAACTACCCGCACTACTGCGACACGAGCCAGTCCTACGGCTGTCCGGCCGGACAGGCCGCTTACTACGGCCGCGGTCCGATCCAGTTGAGCTGGAACTTCAACTACAACGCCGCGGGCAACTACCTCGGCCTGCCGCTGCTCACCAACCCGTGGCTGGTCGAGCAGAACGCGACGGTCGCCTGGCAGACCGCCCTGTGGTACTGGAACACGCAGAGCGGTCCGGGCACCATGACCGGCCACGCCGCCATGACGAACGGAGCGGGCTTCGGCGAGTCCATCAGGTCCATCAACGGCTCGATCGAATGCAACGGCGGCAACCCCGCCCAGGTCCAGAGCCGGGTGAGCAAGTACCAGAGCTTCACCGGCATCCTCGGCGTCGCCCCGGGCAACAACCTGTACTGCTGACGCACGACTGGTCCAGGACTGATTCAGGACTCCTTCAGGACTGACTCAGCACTGACTCATCACTGACGAGACACTGACGGAACGCTGACGGAACGAACGCGGGCCGGTCGAGGATCCACCAATCCTCGACCGGCCCTTTTCGCGGGCACGCCCGTCCTGGGAGGAAGCGTGCCCGTGAGACTCCGCGGACCGCCCGAGGTTCAGTCGCCGAGCCGCAGAGCGCCTTGCGGGGCAAAGCGGGTCAGTGCTGGGAAGAGTTGGGAAGTGCCGGTCAGTGGATGTCGGGCTCGGCGATGAGGACCTGGACCTGCTGCATGATCCAGCCGCACCATTCGTCGCCGTTCCACCTGCCGTTCCATTCGGGAACGTCTTCGGGGTCGTCGGTGAACCGGCAGCACTCGCGCGGGCCCGCGCCGTCCTCCACGTCGAGCAGGTACTCGATGACCTTGCGAGCGCGGGCCGGGAACCCGTCGAGCCGGTAGAGCGTGAAGACCGCGGGGCCCCTGCGGAAGCTGCCGAGATAGCCGTCGATGCCGGGCTTGCCGTCGGAGCGGAGGTTGTAAGGGTCCTCGTCGGGAACGGTCGAACCCATTGCGCGCCTAGCCATCACAGAATCTCACCGAGGCCGAGACCGGGGCCGTGGCGATGATCCGGTGGCCGGAGTAGAAGATGCGGTACGCCTGCTCTTCGACCCAGATCTTGGACTGCGGTTTGAGGCCCGACCAGAACCGGCCCCAAGTGGCCTTGAGGTTCCCGGTGGTGAGGCCGGAGACGATCAGGACCACGTCGTCGCCTCGGTCGCCCGTGATCACCTGGAACGAATCCGGCGCGTCGGCACTCGAAGCACGGACCGTGTAAGAGCGGTAGTCATCGCGGAAGCTCCCTCGGTCGAGTGGGTGCCGACCGGAGTTCCCGGCCGCATTCAGTTCGCGCATCACGCACCTCCATTTCGGACTGTCGGGTTCCCGACACGTTTCGCCCGGATGCCGAGCGACCTCTGATGTGTCGAATCTAAGCGCTGACATTGGGAGACAGAAGAGTCGGCGCGGCCGAAGTTCTTGCTGGTAAGAAGCTCGCGCAAGACTTACCGGAAAGTTTTGCGCCCCAAACTTTCCGGTCCCTCGTCCCTATTGCCCTCTGCAAACGCGCCCGTGTACCGTCTCGTTACAGTGCGTTTCCACCAACGAACTCCGGAGGGTCCGATGCCTCTTTCACGAGTCGCGGAATGGTATGTCCTCGCCGAACTCGCAGCGCTCATCACCGAGTCGGACCTCACCCACGCGCAGATCGCAGAACCCCTAGGCGTGACCACGCGGACCATCCAGAACTATGTGTCCGGGGAGACCCGGCCGAAAGCGGGCATGGCCGCCAGGCTCGCCCAGATATGCGGAGCCACCGAGAAGCGCATCGACTTCCTGACGCACGTGATCAGCCAGCTCGACAGCGGCGCGATCGTGTCAGACCTCAACAAGCGCAACATCTTCATTCTTGAACGTGGAGAGGCTACCTCCGGCGAGATCTGGAAGTTCGAGACTCAGTACGTTCCGGGGCCGTTCCAGATCAAGCGCTACCACATGGAGAAGCTGCCTGAACCGTCGAACAACCTGTTGCGGAACTGGGAGCGCAAGCTCCGCAGATACACGACCATCCGTAAGAGCAAGCCAGCGCCGATCGTGAACGCCCTCATGAGTACCCATGTCCTGCGCCAGATCCGCGATTGGGATGGAGCCGAACAGCAGTTCAACCACCTGCTCGAAATCGATCGGTGGCCGAACTGCGAGATCCGGCTCCTTGACAGCCTGCAATACGGCGCCGAACACTCATTTGAGCTCTACCTACCTGGTGGGCGCCCGAAAGCGCCACCGCCCTTTGTTTACGTTGAGTCGGTCGATCAGAGCCGACACATTGAAGATGCCGCGAAGCTCGGCTTGTACGATGGCCGAATCAAGACCATGTGGTCTGCTGGCCAACGAATTGAAGGGCGCCTCGATGACTGGATACGGTAGCTGGCGAAAAAGCACCCGCAGCGGCAGTGGCGACGACAGCAGCTGCGTCGAAGCCCGCCACCAGGCCGACGCATTCCAGGTCCGGGACTCCAAACTCGGTCACGACTCCCCGATCTTCGACCTCGCCTCGACCGACTTCAAGGCCCTGCTCAGCGCCGCCGAGTTACGGCGCGCTCGACTCCCTTAGCCGAGTTGAAACCGCGCATTAACCTGGGCTGCAACCAAATTGACGATTGCGGGGTACGCTGCCCTTCGAAGCGCCCCTGCTTCCTTCCTGCTTCCTTTGTCACCCTGGAGGACATACGGTATGAACCCCGCGCAGCACGTGGAAATCACCGACCAGTTCATCAGCCGCCTCATCAGCTCCACCGACGCCGGGGGCAGCCACGTGGAGAGCGCGAACTCTCACGCCACCAGCGCCGACGTCTCCCACCGCGAGGCTCCCGCGTACACCCCCGCCGCCGATTCTGGCAACGACCCCGGCGACAATCCCGCGCACGCCATCACCAATTGGGCCCACTCCCACAACGACGTTCCCGCCTACAACTGAGAGCTACGGCCACCGGGCCGAATCTCCGCGCCTGTGGAACCCCCACTCCGCGGGCGCATCGCTGTCGGTCCACCCCCAGGAGATGCCAGTGCCGCAATTGACGACATTCGCCGGCACCCGCCGCACTCGGGACCCGCTCGACACCCTGGAACGCATCACCCGCCGTCTCGGCGATTACGGGATCACCCGCCTCGCCGACGTGACCGGCCTGGACGTCATCGGCATTCCCGTGGTGATGTCGGTGCGGCCCTTGGCCACCACCCTGTCGGTCTCGCAAGGCAAAGGCGCGACCCTCACCCACGCCCGGGTCTCGGCCGCCATGGAGGCCATCGAACTGTGGCACGCGGAGCATGCCGTGCCGAAAGCGGAGCGGGAGGGCGTCGCCGCGGCCGAACTGGACCTGCCGTACGCCGTCACCGATCTGGAGCAGGTGGAAGGCAGCCTGCTCACCGACCGCACCCGGCTCGACTGGATCACCGCCGAGATCCTCACCGGCGGCGAAGCCCTCGTCCCCGCCCTCGTCCCCCGCGAATCGGTGCACATCGGCATGACCGGCACGGCCTGGCGCGGCCACCACCTCTCGTCCAGCTCCAATGGACTGGCCTCGGGGAACACCGTCGCGGAGGCCACCGTTCACGCGCTGTACGAACAGATCGAACGCGACTGCACCGCCGCGCTGGCACTGCGACCGGTCGGTGAGCGCGTCATCGTGGACCCCGACTCGGTGTCCGATCCGCATTGCGCCGACCTCATCGGGCGCATCCGGTCGGCGGGCGGCTGGCTGGAGATCGCCGACGCCTCCCTCGAACGGTGGCGGCCGGTCAAGTGCTTCACCTGCTATCTCTGGATGCCCGACATGGGCACGATGTTCGGCGGGGCGGGGGCGCACACGTCCCCTGAGATCGCGCTATCGCGGGCCGTCACGGAGGCCGCCCAGTCCCGGCTGACGTTCATCGCCGGCACCCGCGACGACCTCGATCCCCGCGTCTACCAAGACGAAACGGCCCAGCGCCCGAGCGTGGTGCCCCTCCTGACACCGTGGTCCGCAGCGGCGGGAGAATCCGACTCGCCCGCCGACACCGACGGCGAGGAGATGGACCGCTTGGTGGAGCTGATCACCACCGCCACCGGGACCGCGCCGATGCGGGTGGACCTGACCGATCCTGAAGCGGCCGAGGACTTCGCGGTGGTGAAGACCGTGAGCCCCGGCCTCGCGTTCCTCTCCCGCCATGAACTACCGCGCCCGGAGTAGCCAGTGACAGTGCACGTCTTCTGCGGCCCCACACTCGGTCCGGCCGAGGTCCGTGCGGCGTTGCCCGAAGCAGTGCTGCACCCGCCGATCCGGCACGGGGACGCCCTGCGTCTCGACGCCGGTCCCGGCGACCTGGTGCTGATCATCGACGGCGTGTTCCATCAGTCGGCCTCGGTGCGCCACAAGGAGATCCTGGCGCTCATGGCGGCCGGCGCCACCGTCGTGGGGTGCTCCAGCATGGGCGCGCTGCGCGCCGCCGAACTCGACGTGTACGGCATGATCGGCGTCGGCGAGGTCTACCGGAGGTACAAAGAGGGCCTCACCGACGCCGATGCCGATGTGGCCGTGACCCACACGCAAGGCAATGAGGTCGAGCAGCTGTCGGCGGCGATGGTCGATCTGGAGTCCCGGCTGCTCGATGCGCGACGGGCGGGCGCCATCGACGACACCGAACGTGCCGCCATCGCCGTGGCGATGCGCGAAGTGCACTACACCGAGCGCAGCCCTCGGCGCCTGGCGGTGCTGGAGGCCCCCGGCATCACCGCGTTCCGATCCTGGCTGGCCGAGCACCCCGGCATCCGAGGCGCCAAGGAGCGCGACGCCCTTGCCGCGCTGCGCCTCATCGCCCAGGGCGCGTTCGCGTCGACGGGCCCAGGCTCCTGGGTCGAGCGCCCCGCCGACCACCACGAGCTCGCCACCGCCACGGACCGGAGCTCCTGGGTCGAACAGGAATGGCGGACCGAATACCTGGCGGAGTGGATCGACCGCCATGCGGGACCGACCCGGGGCGCGCGGCACATCTCGCCGCTGGCGCAGCGTCAGTACCAGCAGATCTTCGACGCCGACTACCCGCAGCGGTGGCGGGGCCGCGTGCTGGCCTGGATCGCCGGCGAACCCTCGGCGGACGGGCGCACCACCGAGCAGCTGATGGAGTCGGCCAAGAGCGCCGCCGCGGACAGCGGCCTGCGCGTGGAGGACCTCACCACCGAGCAGCGGCTGCGCTGGCTCACCGCCGCCGAGGACGCCACGTTGGACGCCGGAGAGGCGTTGGTGCGCCTCCTGGTTCGCAGCACCGGCTCCGGCGCGATCGTGCCCGGACGCGACTGGCCGGCGGCTGAACCCGACGCCGCCACAGTTGAGGCGGTGACGCGGGCGTACTCGGTCAACGACAGCGCCGCCGCACTCGGCGTCAACGTGCGGCGGTTGGAATCCGGTGCGGTCCGCGATTACCTGCGGCAGCTGTGGCGCCTGGGCGAATCCTCCGACGAGGAATGCGACGCCGCCGCCCGAGACCGGGGGTTCCGCAGCTTCGACGGCGCTGTGGGAGTCTGCCGCCAGTTCATCCTGGCCGAACTGGGAGAGGGCCTGTGGAGACTCCTGGGGGCCAATGCCGAACCGGGGACGGCGCAACGATGAAGCGGTGGGGCGGGGCAGCGCAGCGATGAAGCAGTGCGGGGCGGGGTCCGGCGGCCGTGCCCTGAACGAGGCTCACAGCACCACGAGTACACGATGCGAACGCGGTCGCCTGATCACTGTCCGAATTGGGTGAAAGTTTTCCGGCATTTCGTTGTTGCGGTGAGCTTCTGACGCGTGGGGTAGGGGCGTCGTGCGAATGGATCGGCCATTCCGGCCGTCCGCGCTCGACCCCTGAGGAGTCAAGATGCGAACACGGAGAACCGCGGGCGTACTCGCGGTGGCGCTCATCGCCGGAGGCGCGCTGGCATCGCCTTCCGCGCAGGCGAACAGCGAAGACACAGCAGGCGCAGCAGTTCAGGAAGCCTCTGCCGCAGCGGACGGGACGGTCGTCCTCCCCACCGGCGACAAGGTCACGATCCTGCCGAACGGGACCGCCGCGATCGAGCCCGCCGAGGGCCGCGAGGACATCGGCTTCGTGACCCCGTCCCCGCTCGACGGCTCGGGCGAGATCATCGCCGTGCCCTTCGACAGGGTCGCGGACATCGAAGCGGGCCTTGAGGACCCGCGCCGCTACAACGTCACGCGGCTCCTGGAGGCGGGCGTGACCGACGCGTCCGCCGCCGCGGCCTCCGAACTGGACGAACGCGAGTACACCGGGCTCCTGCCCGACACCACCGGCGACAGCGTCATGGCCGCCGGTGAAGCACAGAAGTTCAGCGTGATCCTCCACGACCGCGACGGGGCCGTCCCCGACTACACGCAGGCGCACTGGGCGAAGCGCGAAGGCGGGGAATTCGACAGATTCACGTTCGACGCGGACGGGGTCGCCAGCGCGGCGCTCGCGCCGGGCGAGTACGTCATCGTCTACGAGTACGAGAACCTGCCGAGCGAGACCGAGCGCGGGGAACGCCTCCTCGGCATGACCCCGGTGACCATCAGCGACAGTCAAGTCCAACTCTTCGTCGATAGCGCAGCGGCGCACCAGGTCAGCGCGGCGGTTGAGCGCGATGACGCCGAATACCTCGGCGCGCCGGTCTTCCTCACGGCCCACTCCGAGACCGATACCGGTGAACCCTTCAGCCTCGGTGCCGGAGGCACGGTCTCCGCCGAGACCGATCTCTACGTGATGCCCGAACCCGACCTGCCGGAGTTCAGGTTCAACTTCATGTACCAGCCGACGTTCACCAGCCCCGAAGGCGGCACCGACCCGTACATCTACAACCTCGCGTTGGGAGGGCTCGACGAGTACCCGTCCGACACTGCGTACTCCTTCACCGATGACGAACTGGCGCAAGTGGAGACGACCTACCAGGACCTGGGCGCCGCCACGAGCGGACACACCTGCGATTACGGCGACTTCACTGCGGAACAGGCCGGCGTCGGCCTCTGCCGCCTGGTTCCGGTCGAGTTCCCCTCGACCCGCACCATGCTCTACACGGCCGATCCGGACACCGACTGGGACCAGCTGACGAAGGGCGGCATCTACCTAGACGGCACCAGGCGGGTGATCGATGGTTTTGTGGACAATCAGGACGGAGCCTTCTACGAGGCCGGCGAGACTGAGCGCACGGTCCTTCACGGCGCGTTCTCCGCGGGAGCGCCAGAGGTGAGCCAATCGGAAGGCGACGAGGCCAGCAAGCGATTCGGCGGATACTTCTACCCCGGATTCAGCACCAGCGGTGAGGTGCTGGAGCAGATCGGCTACGAGGGCAACGTCTCCCTCAGCCGCGACGGCGTACTCATCACCGAGAGCGGTCGCGCCGATCTCCTCTCCGCGGACATTCCGACCGAGCCGGGCCGCTACACGATCGAGGCCGAAGCGAAGTCCATCGGCACGTTCGCCGAGTTCGCGACCGCGTCGTTGCAGTCCTGGAACTTCGACCTCGGCGCGATCCCTGAGGCGGGCTATGAGTATGTGGACCTGCCCGCCATCGGTCTGCGCATCGAAGACGCCGAAGGCGGCTGGGTCGAGGACGACGGGTCGGTCGAAGTCACCTTGCAGGCCAGGGCGGGCACCCCCGCGTTGCCAGTCGAGCTCGAGTCGATGACCTTCGAGGTGTCCTACGACGACGGCAAGACCTGGAAGCAGGTGTCGATCGACCAGGACGGCGGCAGTGCCGAAGCCGAGCTCTGTCCGCCGCGCCGCGCCGAGTTCGTCTCGGTGCGCATGACCGGGGTCGACACGGCCGGGACCGAGTTCAGCCACACCACGATCCGCTCGTTCGGACTGGACTAGCGATCACCGTCCGAATCGGGCGAATCACCCCATGAGTTGATCGTTGTCGATTTGCAACCTGTTCACCTTCGCGCCGCGTCATGTCGGGTGTGGAAGGTCGTTGCAACCCTCCACACTCGACTTTCAAGGAGTCAGAATGCGAACAGCGAGAACTGCAGTGGCGATCACTGCGGCGATCATGGCCGGGGGCGCGTTCGCGTCCCCGGCCGCGCAAGCGAATCCCGAAGACGCCGAGGCAGCCCCGCAGGAAGTCGCCGCCGGTGAAACGGTCGTCCTCCCCACCGGCGACAAGGTCACGGTCCTCCCAGACGGGACCGCCGCGATCGAACCGGCCGAGGGCCGCGAGGACATCGGGTTCATCACCCCGCCCGCGTTCGACGGTTCGGGCGAGATCATCGTCGTCCCGACCGACAAGGTCGCCGATATCCAAGCGGGCCTTGAAGATCCGCGGCTGTACAACGTCACGCGCCTGCTCGAGGCGGGGGTGACCGATGCCGCCGAGGCATCAGTGTCCGCTTTGGATGATCGCGAGTACAACGGGTTCCTCCCCGACACGACCGTCGAGGCCGCGACCGCACAGCCGGTCAGCGTCGAGGTCGAACGCGAGGACGCCGTGTTCCTCGACGCGGCGGTCGCCGTCGAGGCCAAGGTCGAGGGCGAGTTCACCCTCGGCTACGGCAACTACGCCGGCCCGACTACGGACGTCTTCCTGCTGCCCGAACCCGAGCTGCCGGAGTTCGACCTCGGCTTCATCTACCAGCCGGTCCTGACCAGCCCCGAGGGCAGCGCCGAGCCGTACACGTACAACTTCGCGCTCGGCGAGGACGGCGGCTACCCCGACGACACCGAGTACGCGTTCGCCGATGACGAACTGGCGCAAGTGGAAACGCACTTGCAGGGCCTCGGTGTCCCCGTCCCGGGACAGACCTGCGACTACGGGGACTTCGTCTCGGGCCAGGTCGGCGCGGGCTTCTGCCGGCTCGTCCCGGTCGAGTTCCCCTCGACCCGCACCATGCTCTACTCGCCCGGGCCCGACCTCTACTGGGAGCACGCCTCCCGCGGCGGGATCTTCGACGAGAGCGGCTACGACCTCCTGAAGGGCTTCACGTCCTACGAGGCGGCAGTCCAGTACCCGGAGGCCGGTGAGACCGAGCGCGACGTGATCCACGGCCCGCTGTCGACCGGCGCGCCCATCGCGGTGCGCTTCCTCGACGGGGAAGACGTCATCTTCGGCGCCGCGCTCAGCCCCGCAGCCAGCGACAACCGGGAGTCGTTGCGCTTCAATGGCTATGAGGGCACCGCGACGCTCAGCCGCGACGGCGAACTCGTGGGCGAGGCCGAAGGCGTGGACGAGTTCTACCTGCCGATGGCCGATGTGCCGGGGCGCTACACGCTTGCGGCCCAAGCGTCGCACGACAGCGAGGCGGGGCTCTTCGCGACCGCTTCCGAGCAGTCGTGGAGCTTCGATCTCGGCGCGATGCCCGAGGAGGAGTTCGAGCGGCTCGCACTGCCTTACGTCGCGCTCGGGATCGAGGACGTCGAGGGCGGCTGGGTCGAGGACGACGGCTCGGTCGAAGTCACGTTGCAGGCCATGGCGGGTGACCCCGCCGTGCCGATCGACGTCGAGTCGATGACCTTCGAGGTGTCCTACGACGACGGCAAGACCTGGAAGCAGGTGTCGATCGATCGGAACGGCGGCACTGCCGAAGCGGAGTTCTGCCCGCCCCGCCGCGCCGAGTTCGTCTCGGTGCGCATGACCGGGGTCGACACCGCCGGGACCGAGTTCAGCCACACCACGATCCGCTCGTTCGGACTGGACTAGGCGCATCAGAACCAGGCGCATCAGAACCAGGCGCATGACGAAGGCCCCCTGGCGAAACCGGCAGGGGGCCTTCGTCATGCGGGCTCACTCCTCGGTCGCGGGGAGCTTCCTGCCGAGGACGGGGATCAGGATCGCGGCGACGATCACGTGCAGGATCGCCAGGAAGACCTTGGTGCCTGTCGTCGCGTCCGTGAAGACCACCGGGAAGAACTCCAGCACGAAGACCACGGCGGCGCCGATGCGCCAGACCAGGACCGCGCGGCGCTTGGCGAAGCGGTCGAGGAGGGCGCGCGCGAGCCAGCCGAGGCCGCCGAAGATGAGCATCGAGCTCGCGACGTTCGCCATGCCGATCGGGGCCTTGTCCTGACCCGGCGCAGTGAAGGCGAGGTCGACGCCGGCGGCACGGGCGATGCCCCAGGCGACCAGGGTCGCGACCAGTGTGACGCCGAGGGCGAGGAGCCTGGTGCGCCAGACCGGGGCCGGGGCCTTCACTCGCGCTTCACTGTCTATTTTGGACATCATTCGACTCCACTGCCTTGAGGTTCGTTTCGGGGGAACGCCTTCGAAGGTATGGCAGGGAGCCGTCGCCGCCAATCCGCGAGCGTCCCGGCTTCATACGCGATCGTGCTCGCGCCGGATACTGTTGCGGCGTGGATGTGCTCAGCGACGTATTGACCGTGCTCCGGACCGGCCGCCCCTTCGCGGCCCGGTTCTCCCTGGTCGCGCCCTGGTCGAACCACCACGGCAGCCACCCGGACGGCTTCGGCGTCCAGGTCATGGTGCGCGGCGGCGCCGTCCTCACCGCCCCCGGCGGCGAGACGATCAAGCTGGAAGAGGGCGACGTGCTCGTGCTGCCGCGCGGCAGCGAGCACCACGTCGCCGACGCGCCCGGCACGCCGCCGGGGTCGCCGTGCTTCGTGGGCGAGGAACGCGCCGGAGCGGTCCTGCGTTCGGCGGAGGACCCCGAGGCCACACACGTCATCGTCTGCCTCGCTTACGAACTCGCGCCCGGACGGACCCACCCGATGCTCGGGGCGATGACGGACTTCGTCCACGTGCCCGCCGACGCCGCGGCCCGGCCGGACCTCACCAGCGCGATCGCCATGCTGGACAACGAACTGCGCGCCGAACGCAGCGGCGGCGACACGCTCGTGCCCGCGCTGGTCGACGCCGTGCTGATGTACCTGCTGCGCGCCATGCTCGAAGGCAACGCCAGGCACTGCGGATTCGACGGTTGGGCCGAGGCGCTCGCGGACCACTCGATCAGTGCGGCATTGCAGGCGATCCACACCGAACCGGCCCGGCAGTGGTCGGTGACCTCGCTCGGGGAGGTCGCCGGACTCTCACGCTCGGCGTTCTCGCGCCGGTTCACCGAGCTGGTGGGCCAGCCGCCGTTGGGCTACTTGACGTCTTGGCGCCTGACGCTGGCCGCGAGGCTCCTCGCCGACACGGACGCGCCGCTGGCGACGGTGGCACGCCAAGTCGGGTACGCCTCCGAATTCGCCTTCGCGGCGGCGTTCAAACGCGACTTCGGCCAACCCCCGGGCCAGTTCCGCAAACAGGTCCCGCCGTGCGAACCGGCGGTGCCGCCGTTCCGCCGCGAAACGGCAGAGGTGGCCTAGGGTCTAGCCCGAAAAGGCGGCACCGACAAGCGGGACCCGCTCGGCGCTGCACGATGAGCGCCGTGCGGCAGCGGATGCCGTTCAGGCTCGCGCGGTGCGCTTGTGGGCGCGGACCGCGATGATCACTACCGGGATCAGCAGCAGCGCGCCGATCCACAGGACGCCTCGCGGAGCGACCGCGTCCACCACGTAACCGCCGGCGAAGGAGCCCACCGCGATCGACAGGTTGAACATGACCGTGTTCAGCGAGGTCGCGATCTCGACCTCGCCCGGTTCGACCGCGTTCATGAACCAGGTCTGGACGGCCGGGGACACCAGGCCGTAGCCCGCGCCCCACAGCAGCAGCACCATCGTCGCCGAGAACAGGTCCCCGACCGCGAACGCCATGAGCGCCATCCCGAGTGCCATCGCCACCCCGAGAGCGGCGAGGGTCGGGCGCAGGTGGCGGCCGATGAGGGCGCCCGAGGCGACCGTCGCGATCAGCGCCGCCGCACCGAACGCCAGGAGCAGGACGCTGACCTGGCCCGCGGCGATGCCGTTGGCCTGGAGGATCGGGCTGATGAACGTGTAGGCGACGAAGTGGCCGGTGACGATCAAGAACGTGAAGGCCAGGCCGATGCGCACGGCCTTGTTGCGGCGCACCAGCTTCGGCAGTGAGGCGAAGGAGACCGTCGTGTTCGACGGGAGCTTCGGCACCAGGAACGCGATCGCGGCCATGGCGACCAGGGCCAGCGCCGCGAGCGCCCACAGGGCTGAGCGCCAGCCGAAATTGTCGCCGATGAGCGTGCCGAGCGGGACGCCGAGCACGGTCGCCGCGCCGATGCCGCCGTAGACGGCGGCGGTCGCGCGCGGCACGTCCTTCTCGGGGACTAGGCGCAGCGCGATGCCGCCCGCGACGGCCCAGAACGCGCCGATCGAGAGGCCGACGAGGACGCGGGCGGCCAGGAGCGGCCCGAATCCGGAGGCGGTGGCCGCGCCGACGTTCGCGGCGGCGACGAGCACGGCGAGGCCGATGAGCACGAGGCGGCGGTCGAGGCGGCGGGTGAACACGACGCTCAGCGGGGCGGCGATCGCGGCGACGAGGCCGGGGACGGTGACCATGAGGCCCGCGGTCCCGGCGGAGACGCCGAGTTCGGAGCCGATCGGGGTGAGCAGACCCACAGGGAGGACTTCGGAGGTCATGACGACGAAGACGCCGAGCGCGACGGCGGCCACGGCGAGCCACTGCTTGGCGGTGGCGCGCTCGGGCGCGGCGACGGCGGTAGGGGTGACAGAGGGCACGCCGATGTCAGCGCGCGCGGCGGTCTTTGGATTCGGGCGTTCGAGGGTGGTCACTGCGACAGCGGCCTTTCGAGTGGTACAGCGGTTCGGTTCTCGGCCAAGGCCCTTCGGGCCTTCATTGCCGGAACCGGTCCACCACTCGGTCCGCGCTCAGTGACACGGGTTTCGGTCCGTACAGGGGCTGAAATCCTCCGATGGAGGCTTTCGGCCGGGGAGTGAACCCCTTGGCGGTGTACGTGCCTTTGCCCTGTCCAGAGGTACCGCGGTATCTCTGGGGCGTCGCCTTGCCTCAAGGATAGCAACCCTCATGACAGGTTCGTAACCTCGCGCACATGTGCCGTTGACCTCCATGCGGGAGGCGAGCTGAGTCCTCGTCGGGCGGTTGCGCCGCCATGACAGACTCGTTCTGCGTCGCACGCAGACACGCGGCGCGCACAGACGGAAGGAAATACGAGCGGATGTCAGCAGAAGGCGGCACCAAGGCGATCGTCGCGGCACTGGCGGCCAACACGGGGATCGCGATCAGCAAGTTCGTCGCGGCGGCCATCACCGGTTCGGCCTCGATGCTGGCCGAGGGCGTCCACTCCGTGGCCGACGCGTGCAACCAGGTCCTGCTGCTGCTCGGCGGCAAGGCCTCCCGGAAGGCCGCGAGCCCGGCCCACCCGTTCGGGTACGGGCGCGAGCGCTACATCTACGCGTTCATCGTCTCGATCGTGCTGTTCTCCATCGGTGGCGTCTACGCCCTGTACGAGGGCTACCACAAGCTCAGCGACCTCGGGCACGGCCTCCAGAACCCGATGGTGGCCGTCATCGTCCTGCTCGTGGCGATCGTCCTGGAGTCCTTCTCGCTGCGCACCGCCGTCAAGGAGTCGAACGCCGTCCGCGGGAAGCAGTCGTGGGCGAAGTTCATCCGCGGCTCGCGCTCGCCCGAGCTGCCCGTGATCCTCCTGGAGGACATCGGCGCGCTCATCGGCCTCGTCGCGGCCCTGCTCGGCGTGGGCCTGACGATGATCACCGGCGACGCCATCTGGGACGCGGTCGGCACGCTGGTCATCGGCGTCCTGCTGGTGTGCATCGCGATCGTCCTGGCCATCGAGATCCGCTCGATGCTCATCGGCGAGTCGGCGACCCTGGAGGACATCGCGGCGATCGAGGCCGCGATCAACGAGGGCGAGGGCCAGCGGCTCATCCACCTCAAGACCCTGCACGTGGGCCCGGACGAGCTGCTCGTGGCCGCGAAGATCGGGATCGAGCGCAATGAGACGGGCGCCGAGGTCGCGACCGAGATCGACGCGGTCGAGGCGCGCATCCGCGCCGCCGTCCCCAAGGCCAAGCTCATCTACATCGAGCCGGACATCCCGCGCGTCGACGCTTAAGGTCGGATCATGGCGAAACTGGTTTTGGATCTGCACGACATCTTCAACAAGGGCGGGCAGATCGAGAAGGCGCTGCGGGACGTGATCGACGAGGCGGTCGCCAAGAAGATCGACCTCGTCGAGATCATCCCCGGCAAGGGCTCGGGCCAGCTCAAGAAGAAGGTGATCAGGTTCCTCGACCAGAAGGAGATCAAGGCCCTGTACCACCGCGTGGACAAGGACTCGAAGAACTTCGGTCGGCTCTTCGTGCATTTTCAGCACAAGGACAAGCGCAAGAAGCGTTGAGCCGCAGGCGAAACTGAGCTGCAGATAAGGCTGAACCGCGAACGAAACGGCGGTGCCGCGTCCCCTCCCCCGGGGCGGCACCGCCGTTTCGCGTCCTAATCGATGAGCACGCGTTGATCGTTGTCGGCGCCGAGCAGTTCGAGCAGCCGCAGCACCGGGACCCGGTAGCTGTGGCCGATGCGGAGCACCTGGACGGGGAAGTCGCCGTCCTTCGCCAGTCGGTACGCGACCGTCCTGCCGATCCCGAGGATCTGCGCGGCCGTCTCGACATTCGTCATCACGCCGAGCGACTTGACGCGCTCGACAGTCCATATCTCCTCGATGACGACACCCGAAGGCCCCACCTTCGCATTCGGTGTCATGTTCGTCCTTTCCGGCGTCCCTCGCCGACACGGGGTGCATCGGCAAAGTGTCGCCTAGGACCAGTCGACCCCACCCGGCACGAAGAGTCCAGATGGGCGCGCCGGTTTTCACTCTTACGCGTGGTGTGCGCGTCCTCACCGGATGAGGCTTCATTTGGGCGCGAACGGGATTCATTCCCTTTTAGAGGCCGCGCGGCCAGCACTTCCACCGCGTCACGGGACGCTGACCTCCCGAGATGCATTCGAACGTGAGATAGGTTAGCCTTGCCTACATGCCTGACGACGACGGCCTCAGCGGCCGCGCCCTCCGACTCGCCTATTTCGGCACCACCGTCGTCCACGACGCCGACATCGACCTGCGCGGCGGTCAGGTCACGGCCCTGCTGGGCCCCAACGGCTCCGGCAAGTCCACCCTCCTGCGCTCCCTCGCGCGCCTCCACAAGGCCGACCAGGGCACCGTCGACTTCCCCGACGGCACCGACGCGACCGCCCTGAGCCCCAAGGACTTCGCGCGGCGCGTCTCGCTGCTGGCCCAGTCGCGGCCCGTCCCCGGCGGCATCCGCGTCATCGACGTCGTCGGCTACGGACGCCACCCCCACCGCGGCCGCTGGCGCCACGGCGACACCGAAGGCCCCGCGAAGATCCAGCGGGCCATGGACATCTGCGGCGTCGCCGACATGGCCGACCGCGGCGTCGAAGCCCTCTCCGGCGGTGAGCGCCAACGGGTCTGGCTCGCCACCTGCCTCGCCCAGGACACCGGCGTGCTCCTGCTCGACGAGCCCACCACCTTCCTCGACCTGCGCTACCAGGTCGAGATCCTCGACCTCATCCGCGACCTCGCCGACGACCACGCCGTCGCCGTCGGCGTCGTCCTCCACGACCTCGACCAGGCCGCCGCCGTCGCCGACCGCGCCGTCCTGCTCCACGAGGGCCGCGTCAAAGCCTCCGGCACCCCGGCCGAGGTCCTCACCGCTGAGAACCTCACCGCCGCCTACGGCATCGACATCCGCGTCGACGCCGATCCCACCACCGGCCTGCTCACCGCCAAACCGATCGGCCGACACAGCCGCCGGTTCGCCGGCAGCGCCACCGACTGACGAAGGAACCCGATGCGAATCCCCCACCTCAAGCGATCCGCCGTGCCCGCGGCACTCGCCGCCGCAGCCCTCCTCGCCGCCGCAGCCTGCGGCACCACCGAGGAAGGCGGCGGCTCCGATGACGCGAGCACCGACGCCGGACCGGTCTCCACGGTCGACTTCCTGGGCCGGACCGTCGAACTCGACAAGCCCGCCGAGCGGATCGTCATCCTCGAATGGTCCGAGGTCGAGATGAGCATCAGCCTCGGCGTGATGCCCGTCGGCGTCGCCGACATCGAGGGCTACAACGTGTGGGCCGGCGCCGCCGAACCGCTCGACGACACCGTCACCGACGTGGGCATGCGCGCCGAGGCCTCCATCGACTCCATCGCCGCGCTCGACCCCGACCTCGTGATCCTCGAGAACGACAACGAGGCCATCATCGAACCGCTCGAAGAGTTCGTGCGCGTCCTGGTCACCGAGGGCTCCAACGAAGCGGACAACATCGCCCGCATGCAGCGCGACCTGACCATGATCGCCGACCTCACCGCCAAGAACACCGAAGCCGACGCCCTCTGGGCCGAATTCGACGCCAAGATCGCCGACACCACCGCCGCCATCGAGGCCGCCGGAACCGGCGACATCCCCGTCCTCATCGTGGACGGCTGGATCGACGGCTCCGCGATCTCCATCCGCCCCTTCGGCGAAGGCTCCCAGTACGGCGCGCTCGCCAAGGCGGTCGGCCTCACCAACGCCTGGACCGGCGAGACCGACGGGGTCTGGGGCACCGGCGCCGTCGACGTCGAAGGCATGGCCCAGTACACCGACACCGAGCTGAAGCTCATCTACAACAACTCCTTCGACGACGACATCTTCAACGAGGAGCTCGTCGGCAACCCCATCTGGGACGACCTCCAGTTCGTCGAGGACGGGACCCTGTACGAACTGCCCAAGGCCGCCTGGACCTTCGGCGGCCCCCGCTCCTCCGAGCTGCTCCTCGACTTCCTCGCCGAGGTCTACAGCAGTTGAGCACCGTGAGGCAGCCGGCGCGGCCCGAGGCACCGATACAGAAGAAGCCGCGACTGATCCCCACCGCCACGGTCTTCCTCATCACGATCGGGGCCCTGGTCGCGCTGGCGGCCTTCCACCTCACCCAAGGAACGTCCGAAGTAGACACTTGGGACGTGTTGAAGCTCCTCGCCGGGTCCGCCGACCCGGGCGTGTGGAACATCCTCGAAGGAGCGCGGCTGCCGCGCCTGGCCGCGGCCGTGCTCGTGGGCCTGGCCCTGGGCGCCTCGGGCGTGCTGCTGCAATCGGTGGCGCGCAACCCGCTCGCCAGCCCCGACACGCTCGCGGTCAACGCCGGGGCGTACCTGGCCGTGACCGTCGTGGCCGCGTTCGGGATCAGCCTGCCGTTCCTGTCCGGGATCGGCGTCGCGTTCCTCGGCGCGGTCGCGACCGCGGGCTTGGTGCTCGCGCTCTCGGCGGGCGGCGGCGCCTCATCGACGACACGGCTGATCCTGGCCGGGTCCGCGATCGCGATGGCCGCGAACTCGCTCGTCTCGCTCCTGATCCTCCTGTTCGAGCAGGAGACGACCGGTCTGTTCGCTTGGGGCTCAGGGAGTCTCAACCTGCCTGGATTCGATCCGGTGCTCCAGGCCGCGCCGCTCGTGCTCGTCGCGATCCTCGCCGCGATCCTCATCGGGTCCCGCCTGGACCTGCTGCGCCTGGGCGACGACACCGCCGCGAGCCTCGGCGTCCACGTGCGCCGCACCCGCAGCGCGGCCGTGGTCTGCTCGCTCCTGCTGGCCGCGTGCGCGGTCGCGGTCGCCGGGCCCATCGGCTTCGTCGGCCTCGCCGCCCCCGTGGCGGCCCGCCAGATCGCGAAGCGGTTCCCGGACCTGCTGCCGCACCGGGTGCTCATCCCGTTCTCTGCGCTCCTCGGCGCGCTCGTCATCGTCGGCGCCGACTTCGCCCTGCGGGCCCTGGTCGAAGACGAGAGAAGTCTCTACATCCCTGTGGGCGTCACGACCACGCTCATGGGCGCGGTCGTCATGGTGTGGCTGGCGCGCACGGTCACCTCCGCAGGCGCGGACGACCGGCCCGCGATCCTCCACGGGGCTGCCAATCGCAGCCGGATCGCGTTCACGCTCATCGTGATCGGCCTCGCCGCCGCCTCCGTGGCGGCCCTGTTCGCGGGAATGCTCGCCGGGGACACGATGCTGCTGGGCGGCGACCTCTTCAACTGGATCGCCGGCAAGACCGGCTCGACCTACACGTGGATCATCGACCAGCGCTACCCGCGCGTGCTCGCGGCGATCCTCGCCGGTGCCGCACTCGCGTGCGCGGGCACCGTTACCCAAGGCGTGCTGCGCAATCCGCTCGCCGAACCGGGACTGCTCGGCGTGACCGCCGGGGCCGGGATCGGCGCGGTCGCGATCATCACCTGGGCGCCGACCGCCGGGGCCTGGGCCGTCACCGGCCTCGCCGCCGCGGGCGGACTGCTCGCGTTCGGCCTGGTCTACGCGCTCGCGTGGCGCGGCGGCCTCGACACGTCCCGGTTGGTGCTCATCGGCATCGGCGTGTGGTCGATCGGCATGGCCGTGATCACCCTCATCATCCTGGCCTCGGACCCGTGGGACACCCCGAAGGCCCTGACGTGGCTCTCGGGCTCGACGTACGGGAGGACCGCCGAACGGCTCATCCCGCTCCTCGTCGCACTCGTCGTGGTCCTGCCGCTGGTCATCATGCACCGCAAGGAGATCGACCTCCTCGCGCTGGACGACGACACGCCGCGAGTGCTGGGCGTGCGCCTGGAGCGCACGAGGCTGCTGCTGCTCGCGGCAGCCGCCGTGCTCACCGCCGCCGCGGTGGCAGTGGTCGGCGTGATCGGCTTCGTCGGCCTCGTCGCCCCGCACCTCGCACGGGCACTGGTGGGTTCGCGGCACACGCGGGTCCTGCCGGTGGCGGTACTGATCGGCATACTGCTCGTGAGCATCTCGGACACCGTGGGCCGCACGGTCATCGCCCCGGCGCAGATCCCCGCGGGCCTGGTGTGCGCCTTGATCGGCACGCCGTACTTCATCTGGCTGCTGTGGAGGACCCGCGTCAGAGGGTGAGGGTTGGGGCCCAGGTCGATCCGGGTTCACCGCCCGTTCACCGGACGGGTCGAGCATCGAGGCGACCACCCCGTCTTCGACCCGAGGAGCGACCCTTGCTGCCCCGACTGCTCACACTCACCGCCGCTGGCACCGCCGCTTTGCTGCTCGGCGCGGCGGTGGGCCAGGCCCACCACCGCTCCGACGACGACGTGACCGCCCTGCTCGAAACCCCCGCCCTCTACGACGAGGACAACGCCGACGCCGACGACCCCGCCATCTGGATCGACCCCTCGGACCGCGAGGACAGCCTCGTGATCGCCGCCGCGAAGGAGGCCGGGATCTACGTCTACGATCTCGACGGCGAAGAGGTGCAGCACATCGATCCTCGCCCGGCCCCTGGCGAGGACGACGCCCCGGGCCGCTACAACAACGTGGACCTGATCGGCGACTTCGAACTCGACGGCGAGAAGGTCGATCTCGCGGTCGCCTCCGACCGGGGCATGGACACCCTGGGCGTCTTCAAGATCGAAGACGGCGAACTCGAAGACGTCACCTCCCCCGAAGGCGAGCCGATCTTCAGCGAGTCCCAAGCGGAGATCAACGAAGAGCACACCGCGTACGGCCTCGCGACCTGGCAGGACCGCTCGGGCGCTTACGCCCTGGTGAGTCGCAACGCCGAATCCGAAGTGGCCCTGCTGAAGCTGAAGGCCGACGGCGACACGGTCACCTGGCAGAAAGTGCGCACCCTCGACCTGCCCGCGGCGTTCGACCTCCCCGACGGCACCGAATGGTCCCCGTGCGATGACACGGGCCAGGAAGCCCAGGTGGAAGGCATGGTCGTGGACGAGACCACCGGGACGGCCTACCTCGGCCAGGAACTGGTGGGCATCTGGAAGATCGACGCCGACCTCAAGGGCAAACCGGAACTGGTCGACACCGCCATCGAGTTCGGCCTGCCGGGCACCTACGATCCCGAGACCGACGAGTGCACCTACGGCGAGAACCCCGGCTTCGGCGGGTCGGTGCTGCACAACGACATCGAGGGCCTGACGATCTACCACACGGGCCGAGGCAAGGGCTACCTGCTCGCGTCCAGCCAGGGCGACAACACGTACGGCGTCTACGCGATCGAAGGCGGCAACGACTACCTCGGCTCCTTCGCGATCGAGGCGGGCGAGGTCGACAGCACCCAGCACAGCGACGGCGCCGACGTCGTGAACGTGAGCCTCCCCGGTTTCAAGGGCGGCCTCCTCGTCGTCCAGGACGGCGACAACACCCCCGAGGGCTCGGACGAGTCGAGCACGAACTTCAAGTTCGTGGCTTGGAACGACGTCGTGGAGAACACCGACTTCGGGTTGCGGTCGGCGCACGGGCACCACTGACACGCGCGAATGGCAAGGGCCGCAGCGGGAAAGCCCGGTGCGGCCCTGTTCATACGAGCGGGCCCGGCCGGTCGGCCAGGCCCGCTCAACTCGTCTTAGGCGTACAGCGCGGGGCGCTCTCCCAGGTCGATCGGGACGATCACGCCCGAGTGCAGGGACTGGACGGCGGCGTCGGTGACGACCGTGGCGGCATAACCGTCCCAAGAGGACGGTCCAAGCGGGACCTCATCGGCCGCGACCCGGCCGACCCACTCCTGGAGTTCGACGTCGAACGCGTCGGTGAACCGGTCGCCGAACTCGTGCAGGACCGGAACGCTCACGCGCCCGGCCGCGCGGACCGCCGGGGCTGCCGGGTCGGGCAGACGCACCGCGCCCTCCTCCCCCACGATCTCGCACTGGATGTCGTAGCCGTACTGGCAGTTCACGAACACCTCGACGTCAACGCGCGCACCGGAAGCGGTCTCGAACAGGAAGATCTGCGGGTCCCGCAGGTGTTCGAACCGCTTCGCGGTCCGGCGCGGCAGGACCGTCTGCACCGAGGCGAACTCCTCGCCGAGCAGCCAGCGCAGCGCATCGACCTCGTGCACCGCGGAGTCCTTGGCGGCCATCTCGGTCGTGTAGGACTCGCGCACGGCCGCGTTGCGGTGCACGCAATGCGCGATCAACGGCGTCCCGATGCCGCCCTCGTCGATGACCCGCTTCATCTGGCGGTACCCGGCGTCGTAGCGGCGCATGAAGCCGACCTGGACGAGGCGGCGGCCGAAGGCCTGCTCCGCGTCCATGATCCGGCGCCCGTCGGCGGCGTCGGTGGTCAGCGGCTTCTCGCAGAACACCGGCTTGCCCGCCTCGATGCAGGCGAGCACCTGCTCGGCGTGCGCCGGCCCCCACGAGGTGACCACGACCGCCTCGACCTCCGGGTCGCCGATCAGCTTCTCCGCCGTGTCGACCACCCGCGCCCCGGCGCTCGCGCCCACTTTCGCCGCCAGCTCCAGGTCGATGTCGGACACGGCGACGACCTCGGCCCCGGCGATCACGTTCGTCAACCGGTGCACGTGCTGCTCGCCGATCCAGCCGGTGCCGATCACGCCGATGCGGATGCTCATGGGTTTCAAGCCTTTCTCGATGGTGCGGTGTACGTTTCTCAGCCCTGCTGGCGGCTCGCGCCGAGCCCGCAGCTGCCGAGGTAGTTCCTGGTGCGGACCGCGATCGGGTAAGGCACGTCGGGCTCGCACGGGTACAGGTCCTGCTCGACGATCACGAACAGCTCGGCGTCGAGCTTCGCGAGCTCGGCGACGATGTCGGCGGGGTTAGGTACCCCGGCGGGCGGCTCGACGCACACGCCGCGCTTGACGGCCTCGCCGAAACCCAGGCCCTCGTCGCGGACCTGCCGCAGGATCTCGGGGTCCATCTGCTTGATGTGGACGTAGCCGATGCGGCTGGCGTAGCGGCGGATGAGGTCGACGTTGTCGCCGCCGCCGTAGGCCACGTGCCCGGTGTCCAGGCACAGCGACACGTAGTCCGGGTCGGTGCCGTCCAGGAACGTCTCGATCTGCGGCTGGGTCATGATCTGGCAGTCCGCGTGCGGGTGGAGCGCGATCTGCACGCCGTGCTCCTCGAACACCTGCTTGCCGATGCGGTTCGCCGTGGCGTGCACGGTCTTCCACTGCTCGGCGTCCCATTCGGTGACGTCGTTTATCGCGTCGGTCTTCTCGTCGCGGAACAGGGGCGGGATGAGCACGACGTGCGTGCCGCCCTGCGAGGCGGTCAGGGCGGCGACCTTGTCGACGATCGCGACGGTGTCGGCGAACCGCTCGGGCCGGTGGAGGTTGCCGAAGACGGTGCCGCCGGAGACCTTCAGGCCGCGCTTGCCGATCTCGTCCGCGAGGACCTGCGGGTCGGTCGGGAGGTAGCCGTAGGGCCCGAGTTCGAGCCATTCGTAGCCGGCTCCGGCCAGCTCGTCCAGGAACCGCTCGTAGGGCAGCTGGCGGCCGTCCTCGGCGAACCACACGCCCCACGAGTCGGGGGCGGATCCGAGGCGGAGGTTCGGCGCTTGCGTCGTCATCATCGACGGTCTCCCTTGGTGGTCGGAGGTCAGCTGGAGGTCGGGAAGTTCAGTTGCGCCGCTTGGGATTCGGTGTGCTTGGGCCAGCGCGCGGTCACGACCTTCGCGCGGGTGTAGAAGCGCACACCCTCGTGGCCGTGGATATGGCTGGAGCCGAACAGGGAGTCCTTCCAGCCGCCGAAGGAGTAGTGCGCGGTCGGCACCGGGATCGGGACGTTCACGCCGATCATGCCGACCTGGACGCCGCGTTCGAAGGTGCGCACCGCGCCGCCGTCGAAGGTGAAGATCGCGGTGCCGTTGCCGTACGGGTTGGCGTTGATCAGGTCAATTGCTTCCTCAAGCGTCGCGGCGCGGACGACGGCGAGCACGGGCCCGAAGACCTCGTCCCGGTAGACGTCCATGTCGGCGGTAACGCGGTCGAGGACGGTGGGGCCCACGAAGAAGCCGCCTTCGTGGCCCTCGATCTGGAGGCCGCGGCCGTCCACGACGGGCTCGGCGCCTTGGGTGACGCCGGAGGCGATCAGGCCGGTGACGCGGTCGAGGGAGGCGCTGGTGACGACCGGGCCCATCTCGGCGGCCGGGTCGTCGCCCGCGCCGACCTTGACCGCTTCGGCCTTGGCCTTCAGTAGCGGGACGAGTTCGTCGGCGGCGTCGCCCACGGCGACGGCGACGGAGATCGCCATGCAGCGCTGCCCGGCGGAGCCGAAGGCGGCGGCGGTCAGTTGGGTTGCGGCCCAGTCGAGGTTGGCGTCGGGCATGACGACGGCGTGGTTCTTCGCGCCGCCGAGGGCCTGGACCCGCTTGCCGGTGGCGGTGGCCCGCTCGTGGATGTAGCGGGCGATGGGGGTGGAACCGACGAAGGAGACGGCGGCGACGTCCGGGTGGTCGAGGAGGGCGTCGACGGCGGCCTTGTCGCCGTTGACGACGTTGAAGACGCCTTCGGGGAGGCCCGCGTCGGCGTAGAGCTGGGCGACGAACAGGCTCGCGGAGGGGTCGCGTTCGCTGGGTTTGAGGACGAAGGCGTTGCCGGTGGCGATCGCGATGGGGTGCATCCACATCGGGACCATGACGGGGAAGTTGAACGGGGTGATCCCGGCGCACACGCCGATGGGCTCGCGGAAGTCGTAGGAGTCGACGCCGGAGGAGACGTCGGCGGAGAAGCCGCCTTTGAGAGCGGAGGCGATGCCGCACGCGAACTCGATGACCTCGCGGCCGCGGACGATCTCGCCGCGGGCGTCGTCCACGACCTTGCCGTGCTCGGCGGCGACGATCTTCGCGAGTTCGAGCTCGTGGCGTTCGACGAGGTCGCGGAGGCGGAACATGACGCGGGCGCGGTTGGCGAGGGACTGGCCGCTCCAGGACGCGAAGGCGGCCTGCGCAGACTGCACGGCGGCGTCCACGTCCGCGGTGCTGGCGAGGCGGACCTGGGCCTGCACTTCGCCGGTGGCCGGGTTCCACACGGGGGCAAGGCGATCCGACGCCCCTGAGGCCGGCTTGCCGCCGATCCAGTGTTCGATGGTCGTCATGTCGGTCCTCACAGGTAGTGGCGCTGCTCGCGCCGGTGGTCGGTGTAGGTCTCGCGGGCCTCGCGGGTGGAGTCCAGTTCGGACACTTCGCTGACGGGCACGTCCCACCAGGCGCTGCCGGGCGGATTCGGTCCGGTCGGGTCGGTCTCGATCTGCACCACGGTGGTGCGAGTGTTGGCCTTGGCTTTCGCGATCGCGTCCCGGAAGTCCGCAACGCTTGCGGCGGTGAGGACTTCGGCGCCGTAGCTGGCGGCGTTCGCGGCCAGGTCCACCGGGAGCGTGTCGCCGTCGAGGAGCCCGGACTTGTCGCCCCGGTAGCGGTAGGCGGTGCCGAAGCGCTGGGAGCCGAGGGATTCGGAGAGCGAGCCGATCGAGGCGAACCCGTGGTTCTGGACGATCACGATGATGACCTTGAGACCCTCGCTGATCATGGTGGTGATCTCGGAGGAGAGCATGAGGTAGGAGCCGTCGCCGACGAGGACGACGACTTCGCGGTCAGGGGCGGCCATTTTCGTGCCGAGTCCGGCGGCGACCTCGTAACCCATGCACGAGTAGGCGTACTCGACGTTGTAGGCCTTGGGGTCTCTTGCGCGCCAGAGCATCTGGAGGTCGCCGGGCATCGACCCGGCGGCGTTGATGACCACGTCGGTGTCGTCCAGGACGTCGTTGAGCGCGCCGAGGATCTCGGTCTGGGCGGGCAGGGGGCCATGGTCGAGAGAGTGGTCGAGGGTGAAGCAGGCCTCGGCGGCCTCGTTCCAGGCGGCGATGTCGCGGCGGACTTCGGCCCGGTAGTCCGCGCCGACCGACCAGCCCGCGAGGGCTCCGGTCAGGCCCGCGAGGCCGGTCTTCGCGTCGGCCAGGAGCATTTCGGCCGAGTGCTTGGCCGCGTCCAGGCGGGCGACGTTGAGGTTCGCGAAGGTGACGTTCGGGTTCGCGAACACGGTGTGCGAGGCGGTGGTGAAGTCGGAGTAGCGGGTGCCGATGCCGAGGACCACGTCCGCTTCGGCCGCAAGGGCGTTCGCAGCGGTGGTGCCGGTCGAGCCGAGCCCGCCCACGGCCTGCGGGTGGTCCCACGGGACGGCGCCCTTGCCCGCGTGGGTGTCGGCCACGGGAATGCCGGTCGCCTCGGCGAAGGCCCGCAGTTCGGCCTCGGCGCCGGAGTAGACGACGCCGCCGCCCGCGACGACCAAGGGCCGCTTCGCGTTCCGCAGGAGGTCGGCGATGCGCGCCAGTGCGTCGGGTTCGGGCACGGCCCGGCCGATGCGCCAGGTGCGCTTGCGGAAGAAGGCGAGGGGCCAGTCGAAGGCCTCGGCCTGCACGTCCTGGGGCAGGCAGAGGGTGACAGCGCCGGTCTCGACCGGGTCGGTCAACACGCGCATGGCCGCGAGGGCGGCGGGGATCAGCTGTTCGGGGCGCGAGACGCGGTCGAAGTACTTCGAGACGGGCCGGAACACGTCGTTGACGCTCACGTCCCCGGCGCGGGTGTCCTCGAGCTGCTGGAGCACCGGGTCGGCGACGCGGGTCGCGAACATGTCGGAGGGCAGGAGCAGCACGGGAAGCCGGTTGGTGGTCGCGAGCGCCGCGCCGGTGACCATGTTGGTCGAGCCGGGCCCCGTGGAGGCGGTGCACGCGAAGGTCTGGAGGCGGTTCTTCATCTTGGCGTAGGCGGCCGAGGCGTGGACCATCGCTTGTTCGTTGCGCGCCAGGTAGTACGGGAGGTCGGCCTCGCCGGTGCGGGCGGCCTGGAGGAGGGCCTGGCCGAGCCCGGCCACGTTCCCGTGCCCGAAGATCCCCCACACCCCCGGGATCAAGCGCTGCTCGATCCCGTCGCGCTCCGAGTACTGGGCGGCGAGGAAGCGGACGAGGGCTTGGGCGGTGGTGAGTCGGACGGTCTCAGCGGGCATCATTGCCCTCCTTTGCGAGAGCGGATGAGAGCGGCAGGCGCGGGTCGATCTCCTCAGTGGCCCAAGCGGTCCGAACCCAGCCGTGGGCCGGGTCGTCGCTGATGAGCCAGGCGCGGTCCTGGCCGGGGCCGGCCATGACGTTGAGGTAGTAGAGGTCGTAGCCGGGCGCGGCGGCGCTCGGGCCGTGCCAGCCGTGGGGAATGACCACGACGTCGCCGCTGCGGACCGCCTCGCTGACCTCGATGGGCCGCTCGGGGGTGCCGTAGACGCGCTGCCAGCCGAAGCCCTGGGGTTCTGGCGACGCCTGCGGGCCGTGCATCGGCTCGGCGACCTCGAAGTAGTAGATCTCCTCGAGTTCGGCCTCGCCCTCCTTCTGCTCGTCGTGCTTGTGCGGCGGGTAGGAGGACCAGTTGCCGCCGGGGGTCAGGACCTCGCAGGCGATGAGCTTGTCGGCCGCGAAGGTCTCCGGGGTGCAGAAGTTGTTGACCTGGCGGGAGGCGCGGCCCGCGCCGCGCAGTTCGACCGGGACGTCCTCGGCCGGGCCGTAGCGGGCCGCGAGCCTGCGGGTGCAGCGGGCCGAGGGCAGCGCGAAGCGGCCACCTAGTTCACTGTGGACGGTGACACGGGCGTCCCTGGGGGCGTAGACGAAGTCGGTGACGCGGCTGAAGACGTCGGCGCGGCCCTGGACCTCGAACACGGTGTCGTCGCAAGTGACGGTGCACGAGCCGTTCAGCGGCAGGATGAGGGTTTCGGCCTCGCCGGTGTCGAAGGCCTGCGACTGGCCCGGGCCCAGTTCGAGGACCTTCAGGCCCGAGTAGCCCCAACCGGCGGACTCGGGTGTGACGACGGTGGCGTAGCGGCCCGCGGCGGTGGACCCGGCGGGCAGGTAGAACTGGTTCGCGCTCACAGGAGTCCCACCACCGCGTCGACGGCCTTCGCGACGTCCCCGTCCTCGGGGTACAGCAGCGAGCGGCCCACCGTGAGACCGACCACATTGGGCAGTTCGAGGGAGGCGCTCCACTGGTCCTTCTGGGCCGCAAGGTCGGTGACCTCGCCGCCGAGGAGCACCATCGGGAGCGTCGAGGCCGCCGCGACGCGCGCCATGTCGGGCGCGGTCGGGAGCTTCAGCCAGGTGTGGGCGGAGGTGGAGCCGAGCCCGGAGGCGATCGCGACCGACTTGACGACCGCTTCGGTCGACAGGTCGTTCACAAGCTTCCCGAGTTCGCGGCAGGAGACGAACGGTTCGACCATCGCGATCAGGCCGCGGTCGGCCAGCGCGTCGACCGCCCGCGCGGAGGCTTCGAGCGTGGGCGCGGTGCGGTCGTCCGCGAAGTCGATGCGGGTGAGCATCTTGCCGCCGTCGAAGCCCATGCGGGCGATGGCATCGGCGCTCATCCCGGTGAAGCGGTCGTCGATCTCGAAGGAGGCGCCGGCGAGGCCGCCGCGGTTCATCGAGCCGAACACGGTCTTGCCGTCCAGGGCCCCGAGCAGGAGCAGGTCTTCGAGGATGTCGGCGGTGGCGAGCACCCCGTTGCACCCGGGGTTCTCCAGTGCGGTCCGGAGGCGGTCGAGCAGGTCGCCGCGGTCGGCCATGGCGAGGGGGTTCCCGCCGGTGCCGAGCGCGCCGCGCGCGGTGTGGTCGGCGGCGATGACGAAGCACTTGCCGGACTTGCCGACCGGGCTCTCGGCCCGCTGCCGGGCGTCGGCGGCCCGCCGGATCGCGGTCGGGTCCAGCAGGCGGGTCCGGGCCAGGTCGGCCAAGAGGTCAGGCTGCACTGGCCGTCTCCTTCAATTTCTGCTCTACTTCGGACTCGGTGGGCATGGCGCTGGAGCACGCGAGCGCCCCGGCGACGATGGCCCCGGCGGCGTTGGCGAACCGGACGGTGCGCTCCAGGTCCCAGCCTTCGAGGAGGCCGTGGACGAGCGCGCCGCCGAACGCGTCGCCCGCGCCGAGGCCGTTGACGACCTCCACGGGGACCGGCGGCACCTCGACCTGGCCGGTGTCGTCGAGGGCGAGCACGCCCTTGGGGCCCTGCTTGACGACGGCGAGCCGGGCGCCCGCCTCGCGCAGGGCGAGCGCGGCCGCGGCGGGGGTGTCGTGGGCGCCGATCGCGACCTCGCACTCCTCGCGGTTGCCTACGGCCACGGTGACGTGCGGGAGCGCCCGTTGCACCCATGCGCGGGCGGTCTCGGGCGAGTCCCAGAACATCGGCCGGTAGTCGAGGTCGAGCACGGTGATGCCCGATGCGCCTTCCCTGGCCAGGAACTCGCTGCGCGCCTGGAGGGCCGCGAGGGTGGCCGAGCGGGACGGCTCCTGGCACAGGCCGGTCACCGTCACCCAGAAGACCTTGGCGGCGCGGATCGCGTCGAAGTCGAGCTCTTCGGGTCGGATGTCCAGGTCAGGAGCCTTCGGGAAGCGGTAGAAGTAGAGGGGGAAGTCGTCCGGGGGGAAGATCTCGCAGAACGTGATCGGCGTGGGCAGGTCCGCGGAGGTGCCCACGAACCGGTCGTCGACGCCGAACTCGCCGAGCGCGCGGTGCACGTACCGGCCGAAGGGGTCGTCGCCGGTCTTGGTGATCACCGCGGTGCGGTGGCCGTGCCGGGCCGCGGCGATGGCGACGTTCGTGGGGCTGCCGCCCAGGAACCTCCCGAAGGACTCCACGTCCTCCAGGCCGACGCCGGTCCGGAGCGGGTAGAGGTCGACGCCCACCCGGCCCATCGTGACGACGTCGAACCGCTGGTCGACGCCCTCGTCGGGCTGCGTCGGGACCACGGGTGCACCTCCTTGTGAACTCGGTCTGTTGCGCGCTACTGTCGCGCTTCACTGTCGCGCGACAGTGACTTGGAATATACTCATGTCCCACCCGCCCGTCAAGCGGACGGGAAGACCGGAAATAGACTCATGACGATCCACCGGGGGCAGAGGCGATCGGGACCAGGAGGAGTGTTGAGCGAAAAGCTTGGGCCGCGGAAGAACGCGGAGCCGCAATCCGGTAACGGCCGCGCCCACCGCGTGACCATGGCCGACGTCGCCGCGAGAGCGGGCGTCTCGCGCACCCTCGTGTCACTGGTCCTGCGCGACCAGCCCGGCGCCGGGGCCGCCACCCGCGAAAGGGTCCTCACCGCCGCCGACGAACTCGGCTACCGCCCCGACAGCGCCGCCCAGATGCTCGCGCGCGGCCGCAGCCGCACCATCGGCGTCATGATGGACCTCGACCAGCCCTTCCACGCCGAACTCGTCAAGGCCGTCTACCCCATCGCCGCCCAGCTCGGCTACGACGTCCTGCTCTCGGCCATCGCCCCCGGCCGGGACGACCGCAAAGCCGTGGGCGCCCTCCTCGGACACCGCTGCGAAGCCCTCATCCTCCTCGGCTCGGACGCCGACGCCCGCACCATCGAACGCATCGCCGAGAACGCGCCCACCGTCGTCGTCGGCCGCAAAGCCGGCGCCCGCGGCGTCGACAGCGTCCACACCGCCGAATCCAAGGGCATGCGCCAGGCCGTCGACCACCTCGTCGAACTCGGCCACCGCGACATCGTCCACATCGACGGCGGCAAGAGCCCCGGCTCCGCCGACCGCCGCAGCGCCTACCGCGCCGCCATGCGCCGCGCCGGCCTCGCCGAGCGGATCCGCGTCATCCCCGGCGCCCACGACGAGGACGCCGGCATCAGCGCGGGCATGCTCCTCCTGGGCGAAAGCGAACTGCCCACGGCCGTGCTGGCCGCCAACGACCGCTGCGCCATGGGCCTCATGCACGCCCTGCGCGGCGGCGGCGTCCAAGTGCCCGAAGACGTGTCGGTCGTCGGCTACGACGACAGCCACCTCTCGCACCTGTCGCACATCAACCTCACCACCGTCCGGCAGGACACCGACAGCATCGCCGAGCAGACCGTCCGGTGCGCCGTCGAACGCCTCGAGAACGCCGCGCTCCCCGGCCGCGACGTCGTGCTCGAACCCAAGCTCATCGTCCGCGCGACCACCGTCGGGCCGCGCAGCCCATGAGGGCAGCACTGCCTTAGGGCGACAACGTCGCAGGTCAGCACCGTCTCAGGGCAGGACCGCCTCAGGGCAGGACCGCCTCAGGGCAGCAGCCCGCAGCGGAGCCCGATCGCGACGGCCTGCGCACGGTCGTGGGCCTCCAACTTGCGGTACATGCGCTTCGCGTGCGTCTTCACCGTGTCCTCGGTGACGCGCAGGTCGTGCCCGATCTCCGCGTTCGACCGGCCCTCGCTCATGAGCTTGAGCACCTCGAGCTCGCGCGCGGTGAGCGAAGCGCCCTCGGGCTGGCGCTGGCGCGCCACGAGCCGGACCGCGTCGGCCACGGCCCCGCGCACGAGCATGATCGTCTGCGCGAACGCGACCAGCAGCTCCTCGCCGGTGATCGCCGGAACCTGGAGCACCCCGCGGGCCCCGGCCAGGATCGTCATCGCGGCGGTGCGCGGGTCGGCGGTGCCGCACAGCACGACGCCGGTCTGCGGGAAGCGGGTGCGGACCGCCTGCGTGAACTTGACCGGGTCGGGCGCGGCGAGCCCGAAATCGATCAGGACGGCGTGGACGGGACGGCGGCGCAGCTCCACGAACAGCGCCGCGGCGCAGTCCACGGTCCTGACCGCCGAATCGAGGCCGATGCGGGAGGCGTAGGTCGTGATCGCCTGCGCCGCTTGGGCGGTGTGCACGCACACCACAAGGTTGTTCACTGTGCCCTCACTAGGAATCGGTGGGATTCACGGCGAGCGGCCGAGCGAGGCGACGTGCGGTGGGAGCACTGTGGGGCCGCCGGATCGACCGGCCCGGGGGACGAATGTCCTGTTCGGGCCATTCCGCAATGGGGGTCTAACGACACTGGAGCGCGCAAGTTACGTCCAGTTTCTGCGGCTTGTGGCAAATAGTGAACACCGCAGTGCCCGTGCGGCATCGGCAATCGAGGATCACCCACCCCAGTGACACCTCTCCTGACCCGCCCGGGCACCGCGACCGGGTTACGGCACCGGGGCGTCCTGGAACGGGACCGCCTCGGGGCGTTCGCAAGTGCTCTCCACTGTCACAGTCGTACCGCTGTCGGCGGCCGCGAGCAGCGAGGTCATGACCTCGAGGACGTGATAGGCGAGGTCGCCGCCGGCCCGGAAGGGCTCACCGGGCGGCGTCGCCGCGAGGTCGGCGATCCCGTAGCCGCGCGCCGCGTCCCGGTACCCGGCGTTCGGCTCGACCGCGGTCCAGCCGCCTTCGAGCCGGTGCACGCGCACCTCGCCGTCGAAGTGGTTCGGGTCGGGCACGATGAGCGAGCCGTCCTGGCCGTGGATCTCGATGTTCGACGCCTTGGTGGCGACCGAGTCGAAACTCATCACCAGCGTCGAGAGCGCACCGGACTCGTGCCGGAGCACGCCCGTGACATGGGAGTCGATGGTCACCGGGATCGCCTCGCCCGCACGGGGACCCGAGCCGATGACGCGGGTGGCGCGGGTGCGGCTCGCGGCACCGACCACGGAGGCGACCGGGCCGAGGAGGGTGACCAGGGCGGTCACGTAGTACGGGCCCATGTCGAGCAGCGGGCCGCCGCCGGGCTGGTAGTAGAAGTCGGGGTTGGGGTGCCAGCGCTCGTGTCCGGCGGTCGTCATCGTCGCCGTCGCGGCGATCGGGGCGCCGATCAGGCCGTCGTCGATGGCCTTGCGGGCGGTCTGGATGCCGGTGCCGAGGACGGTGTCGGGCGCGCATCCGAGGCGGACCTCGGCCTTGCGGGCCGCTTCCACGACGGCGCGCGCGTCCTCCAGGTTCGCGGCGAGCGGCTTCTCGCCGTAGACGGCCTTGCCCGCGGCGATGGCCTTCAGTGCGATCTCGGCGTGCGCGGCGGGGATGGTGAGGTTGAGGACGAGGTCGACCTCGGGGTCGGCGATGAGTTCGTCCACGGTGAGGGCGCGAACGCCCTGCGCCTGGGCGACGGCCTGCGCGCGGGCGGCGTCGAGGTCGGCGACGGCGACCAGGCGGACCACGTCCAGTCTCTCGAATGTGGACAGATAGGCGCCCGAGATCGCCCCGGTGCCGACGATGCCGATCCTCAGCGGCTGGCCCACAGCAGGCCCCTCTCGATGATGGTGCGCACGTTGGCATCGGCGAGCACGTCCATGTCGTGGCCGGGGGTCGCGACGAAGATGCGGCCCTCGCCCCACTGGCGGGTCCACACGGCCGGGCAGGTGATCGGCCGGTGCCAGGGGTCGAAGTCGCGGGCGGGGATGGTGGTGGTCGCGAGGACGTCGTTGTAGTCGTCGGTCAGGACCCAGTACTGCTCGGTGTCGAGCTCGAAGTCGCCGATCCCGGCGACGATCGGGTGGTCGGCCTGCTCGGGCACGATGTTCACGGTGTACCGCACGAAGCAGTCGCTGCCCTGGCCGGTGAGTTCCGCGCGGGGGGCCTTCGCCGGGTGGGTGGCGAACTGCCCGCCGATGAGCTGGAGGTAGTCGGAGCTGTTGCGGTAGGAGTCGGCGATGCCGCCGTGCCATCCGGCCATGCCGGTGCCCTGCTCGACGGCGGCGATGAGGCCGCGCAGCTCGTCGGGGTCGATCTTGTTCATGGTGTTGGTCTGGACGACGAGGTCGACCGTGGCCATGTACTCGGCGTCGGCGTAGACGGCCGAGGTGTCCTCGACGCGCACGTCGTAGCCGTTGGCGTGCAGGAAGGGAAGGAACGAGTCGGTCGCCTCGACGGGCTGGTGCCCGTCCCATCCGCCGCGCATGACCAGCGCACGCTTCGTCTCTGATGCTGACATAGGCAGTTCAAGCTCCAAAAGTTGCGCAACTGTCGCGCCTGTGTACGCGAACCGATCCATTATTAACCCACTAGCGAGCCGCGATCAAGTGCGAATTCGCACCGAAGTTGCGCAACTTCCCATCGACCCACTAAGCTCTCGCCATGCAGAACGGTCAGCGGACGACCCTCGCCGATGTGGCCGAGGCGGCCGGCACGACGGTGCCGACGGCCTCGAAGGTCCTGAGCGGGCGCTCGGACGTCTCCGCGCCGACCCGCGCCCGGGTCATGCGCGCCGTAGCCGACCTCGGCTACCGAGGACGCTCGGGCAAGGGCCCGGTGCCACGCGGAGAAAGACCGTCCCTTGTAGATCTAGTCCTCAGCGGCGTCGAGGGCTCGTGGGCGAACCGCGCACTCAGCGGCGTCGAGCACGCCGCCACCGCGGCCGGGGTCGACATCGTGGTCTCCGTCGCGCGCCAACCCGACGAGGCCTGGCTGACGAGGCTCCTGGCGCGGAACCTGCGCGGCGCCGTCCTGGCGCTCGTGGACGCAACGCCCGAACAACTCGCGACGCTCACTGCGGCGCAGGTCCCGGTCGTCCTCCTCGACCCCGTGACCCAGCCGCCCAGGACGGTGGCGAGCGTGGGCGCCGCGAACTGGGCCGGCGGCCGGGCGGCCGCGGAGCACCTCCTCGCGCTGGGCCACCGCCGCCTCGCCGTCATCGGCGGCAGCCGCAGGCACCTCTACAGCCAGGCCCGCATCGACGGTTTCCGCTCGGCCGCAGCGCAAGCGGGCATCGACCTCCCGGACGACCGCGTCATCCACAGCGACTGGAAACGCGAAGGCGCTGCCGAAGCGACCACCGCACTCCTCCAGAACCCGCAGGCCCCAACGGGAATCTTCGCCTGCGCGGACAACATGGCCCTGGGCGTGTACGACGCCGCCGCGATGCTCGACCTGCGCATCCCCGAGGACCTCAGCGTCGTGGGCTTCGACGACCTCCCCGAAGCCCAATGGGTCCACCCGGCCCTGACCACCGTGCGCCAACCCATCGCGGAAATGGGCGAGGCGGCCCTGCGGATGCTCCTGCGCATCATGGCCGATCCCCCGCAAGACGCGCCACGCGAAGAACTCGCGACCCGACTCATAGTCCGCGACTCCACCACGGCCGCGATCTAGAGAATGGCGAACCCGCAAAGGACGAATGGGCGCCAAAAAAGAACCGGCTCCCTCTTTCGAGGAAGCCGGTCCTGATGTTCTTCTTTGTAGCGGGAGGCGGATTTGAACCACCGACCTCCAGGTTATGAGCCTGGCGAGCTACCGAGCTGCTCTATCCCGCGTCGGTAGTTAAAGAGTACATCAGCCCACTAAGGGCCTGCCACAGTGGGGTCGGTGAGCGCGGTCACCGGCTATTCACCTGGTGTTTCATGTGAATGGGGCGGTATTCGGGGGTAAACGGAGGCCCGGCCTCCCCAATGGGGCGGCCGGGCCGGAAAGCGTGAATCAGAATCCGAGGCGTTCGAGCATCTTCGGGTCCCGCTGCCAGTCCTTGGCGACCCGCACGTGCAGGTCGAGGTAGACGCGGCTGTCGATGAGCTGGGCGATGCCCTTGCGGGCCTTGGTGCCCACCCGCTTGAGGCGCTCGCCGCCCTTGCCGATGATGATGCCCTTCTGGCTGTCGCGCTCGACGTAGATCTCCGCCCAGATCTTCTTGCGCGGGCCGCCGTCGGAGTCCTCGTCCTCGACATCCTCGATGACGACGGCGAGGGAGTGCGGCAGTTCGTCGCGGACGCCCTCGAGGGCCGCCTCGCGGATGAGCTCGGCCATCATGACCCGCTCGGGCTCCTCGGTGATCATCCCGTCCGGGTACAGCTGCGGCGACTCGGGCAGCTTGGCCGAGAGGACCTTGACGAGCTCGTCGAGGTTCTCGCCGGTCTTGGCCGAGACCGGCACGATGTCGGCGAAATCGCCCAGGGCGGCCACGTTCGTCAGGTGGCGCACCAGCGCGTCCTTGGAGACCAGGTCGATCTTGGTGACGACGGCGACCACCTTGGCGTGGAGCTTGGCGATCTCACCGGTGATGAACTTGTCGCCGGGGCCGGGCTTCTCGTTGGCGGGCAGGCACAACCCGATGACGTCCACTTCGGACCAGGTCTGGCGCACCAGCTCGTTCAGCCGCTCGCCCAGCAGCGTGCGCGGCCGGTGGAGGCCGGGCGTGTCGACCAGGATGAGCTGGGAGTCGGGGCGGTGCAGGATCGCGCGGACCACGTGGCGGGTCGTCTGCGGCCGCTTGGAGGTGATCGCGATCTTCTGCCCCATGATCGCGTTGGTCAGGGTGGACTTGCCCGCGTTGGGCCGGCCCACGAAGCAGGCGAAGCCTGCATGAAATGCATCTTTGGAAGCGGAGCTTCCGGCGTTGCTAGGCAAGACGGGTCACCTCTTTGCGAATCACTGCGTATGCGGCCAGGTCGGCGCTGATCTCTGTGGCGGCCTTGAGGCCGTCCTCGTCCGACTCCGCGCCGAAGACCACGGCGGCCTCCAGCCGGTCGGCTCCGGCCGCGAAGGCCTGTGCGACCGCGGCTTGGAGGGCGGTGAGCTTGAGGGAGGGGAGGTCGACCGCGGCGGAGGCGTAGGTGCGGCCGATGCCGTCGCGGACGGCGGCCCCGGTGGCCTGCTGGACTCGTCCGGCGGCCCCGCGGGCCAGCGTGACGAGTTTCGCGTCCTCGGCGTCGAGGTCGGTCAGGTCAGACATTGAGTTCGTGCCTCTCATCGTTCGCGGTGGCGGCCTCGGGGGCGGTGTCGTCGGCTTCGGGCAGCCTGGCGACGCGCACCGTCTCGATGCGGTTGCGGCGCCCGACGGTCCCCTCGGCGGTCAGTTCGAGTCCGGCGAGCCGGGCGCGGTCGCCCGCGAGGGGGACCTTGCCGAGTTCGGCGGCGAGCAGCCCGGCGACGGTGTCGACGTCGACCTCGGGAAGGTCCACGTCGAAGAGCTCGGCGAGGTCCTCAGGGGAGAGCCGGGCGGTGACGCGGGCGGTGCGGTCGTCCAGCCAGGACACCGGCGGCAGCTCCTGGTCGTACTCGTCGGTGATCTCCCCGACGATCTCCTCGAGGATGTCCTCGATGGTGACGAGCCCCGCGGTGCCGCCGTACTCGTCCACGACGACGGCGATGTGGATGCGGGCGGTCTGCATCTCGCGCAGCAGGTCGTCCACGGGTTTGGAGTCGGGCACGAAGGAGACGGCACGCATGACCTCGCCGACCTCGGGGTCGGCGCCGTTCTCGAGGCGGACGAGGTCCTTGAGGTAGACGACGCCGCGCATGTCGTCCAGGTCCTCGCCGATGACGGGGATGCGGGAGAAGCCCGAGCGGAGCGCGACGTGCTTGGCCTCGTCGGCGAGCGTGTCGGCGCTGACCCAGACCATCGCGGTGCGCGGCACCATGACCTCGCGGGCCACGGTGTCGCCGAGGGCGAACACGGAGGCGATCATGTCGCGCTCCTCGTGGTCCACGGTGCCTTGGGCTTCGGCGGCGTCGACCATCTCGCGGATCTCGATCTCGGAGGTCGCGAACGGGCCTTCGCGGAAGCCCTTGCCGGGCGTGACGGCGTTGCCCAGCAGGATGAGCAGCTTCGCGAGCGGCCCGAGGGCGGTGCCGAGCAGGACGACGGGTCCGGAGACGGCGAGCGCGATCGGGTAGGCGTGCTGGCGTCCGAGGGTGCGCGGGCCGACGCCGATGGCGACGAAGGACACGACGGTCATGATCGCCGCGGAGAGTCCGACGGCGGTCCAGGAGTCGTTCCAGGCGTCGAAGGCGACGACGGCGACTATCGCGATCGCGGCGGCCTCGCAGGCGAGGCGCAGCAGGATCAGCAGGTTGAGGTGCCGCGGGAGGTCCGCGGTGATCTTCACGAGCGAGTCGGCGCCGCGCCGGCGCTGCTCGGCGAGTTCGGCGGTGCGGGCGGGCGAGACGGCGATGAGGGCCGAGTCGACCATGGCGGCGCCCCCGGCGACGACGGTCAGCGCGACCGCCGTGGCCAGGAGCGTGTAGGAGACCATCGGGACCTAACTCTCCTCGGAGGCGGCCTGTTTGGACCGCCAGGCGTCGAGCAGCCGGTTCTGGAGGCCGAACATCTCCTTGGCCTGCTCGGGCTCGGCGTGGTCGTAGCCGAGGATGTGGAGCACCCCGTGGACGGTGAGCATGTGCAGCTCGTCCGCGGTGGAGTGCCCGGCCTCTTTGGCCTGCGCCTCGGCCACCTCGGGTGAGAGGACGAGGTCGCCGAGGATGGGCGTGCCCGGCTCGGAGGAGTCGGGGCGGCCGGGCATCGCGTCGTCCATCGGGAACGACAGGACGTCGGTGGGCCCGGTGCCGCCCATCCAGCGCTTGTTGAGCTCGGTCATGTGCTCGATGTCGACGATGAGGATCGAGAGTTCGGCGAGCGGGTTGACGCCCATCTCGTGGAGGGCGAAGTCGGAGACGGCACGGATGCCCGACTCTTCGACTGCTCGCCCGGACTCATTGATGATCTCGATGCCCACGGTTGCCTCGCTGCCCCTTCTTGGGTTCGCCGCCTCTGGCGTCCCACTGCTCGTAGGCGTTCACGATATCGCTGACCAGCTGGTGACGGACGACGTCTTCGGCCTTGAGGGTGGCGAAGTGCACGTCGTCGAGGCCTTCGAGGATGTCGCGGACGACGCGCAGGCCCGAAGTGGCGTGCCCGGGCAGGTCGACCTGGGTGATGTCGCCGGTGACGACGATCTTGGAGCCGAAGCCCAGGCGCGTGAGGAACATCTTCATCTGCTCGGGCGTGGTGTTCTGCGCCTCATCCAGGATGATGAACGCGTCATTAAGCGTCCTACCCCGCATGAATGCGAGCGGCGCGACCTCGATCGTGCCGGCCTCCATGAGCTTGGGGATGGTGGCGGGGTCGATCATGTCGTGCAGCGCGTCGTAGAGCGGGCGCAGGTACGGGTCGATCTTCTCGAAGAGCGTGCCGGGCAGGAAGCCCAGCTTCTCGCCGGCCTCGACGGCGGGGCGGGTCAGGATGATCCGGCTGATCTCCTTGGCCTGCAGGGCCTGCACGGCCTTGGCCATGGCGAGGTAGGTCTTGCCGGTGCCGGCGGGGCCGATGCCGAACACGATGGTGTTCTTGTCGATCGACTCGACGTAGCGCTTCTGGCCGATGGTCTTGGGCCGGATCGCGTTGCCGCGCTTGGAGATGATGTCGTGCGTGAGGACATCGGCGGGCCGCTCGCCGGGAGCGGACTTGAGCATGTTCTCGGTGCGCCGGATGATGTCCGGGTCCACGACTTCGCCGTTCTCGATCAAGGCGAGCAGCTCCTTCACGAGTTGTTCGGCGGCGCGGGGCGCGCCGTTGATCGCGGTGAGGGTGATGGTGTCCCCGCGCACGTGGACGTCGACGCCGGGGAAACGGCGTTCGAGGTAGCGGAGGTTCTCGTCGGCGTGGCCCAGCAGTGCCATGAGCGTGCTCTGGTCGCCGACGGTGATCGTAGAGGTGATCGTCGAGTGCTGCTGGACGTTGTCAGAGCTGTCGGTCATAGGCTTCGCCCGCTTGGGCTGTTCGCCACCTGCTTCCCCGGATCGGTACCTTCAGCGCCGGTCGCGGCGATGATCATGGTCTCTCAATGGTAGTTGCCCGGTGCGACAAGGGACAACGAGTAATCGCTGCGGTGGTGTGATTTTCAGACCGCGAGCATGGGTCCGAGCGGTTTGCCGCCCAGCACGTGGAAATGCGCGTGGAAGACGGTCTGGCCCGCGCCGAGGCCGGTGTTGGCGATCAGGCGCCACCCGCCCTCGACGACGCCTTCGGATTCGGCGACCTCGGCCGCGACGGCGAGGACTTCGCCCGCCAGCGCGGGGTCGGCGGCGCTGAGCCCGGCGGCGTCCGCGTAGTGGTCCTTGGGGATGACCAGGACGTGCGTGGGGGCCTTGGGTTCGAGGTCCCTGAAGGCGAGGACGCGCTCGGTCTCGCGCACTTTGGTGGAGGGGATCTCCCCCGCGGCGAGCTTGCAGAAGATGCAGTCAGCGTCGGTCATTCGAACGATCCTAGGGGGTGTTCGGGAGGCCTTGGTCACCAGCGGCCGAGGCGGGCCTGGAGCACCGCGAGGGCGGCGGGTCCGGCGGTGGAGGTGCGCAGGACGGTGTCGCCGAGGCGGATCGGCTCGCCGAACTCGCTCAAGGCGGAGAGTTCTGGGGGGCTGATGGAGCCTTCGGGGCCGATGACGAGGGCGATCTCGCCGGTCGCGGGGAGTTCGACCTGCGAGAGCGGCAGGTCGGCTTCCTCGTGGAAGACGAGGACGCGGCTCGCGTCGCGCAGGCGGGCGACGAGCTGCTTGGTGGTGTGGAGTTCGGCGACGTGGGCGAGGCGGGCGCGGCGGGCCTGCTTGGTGGCCTCGCGGGCGGTGGCGGTCCACTTGGCGCGGGCCTTGTCGCCGCGCGGGCCCTTCCATTGGACGATGGATCGCGATGCGGCCCAAGGGATCACTTCGTCCACGCCGATCTCGGTGAGCATCTGGACGGCCCGCTCACCCCGGTCGCCCTTGGGCAGGGCCTGGACGACGGTGAGTTTCGGGTCGGGGGCGGGGAGGGTGCGCCGGGTGAGGAGGTCCAGGCGCAGCGAGCCGCGTTCGGCGGCGGCGACCCGGGCGGTGGCGACGGAGCCGGAGCCGTCGGAGAGCAGGAGCGTCTCGCCGACCTGAAGGCGCTGCACGTCGGCGGCGTGGTGCCCTTCGGGCCCGTCGAGGACGTACGTGTCGGCCGCCGGAATGGCGTCGACGAGAAAGACCGGGTCGCTCACCTGGCTCCTTGCCCGTTGGGGGAATCTGACCGGGGCCAGCTTAGTCGGCGGTCAGCCGATGAAGTCGGTGGCGCGGTCCCAGCGGAGGCGGCTCGTGATCTGCCGGTACAGCGGCGGGCTGTCGAGGCGGCCCTGCTTGCGTTGGAGTCGGCCTTTGGGCAGGTGGAAGGGCACGAGGTCGATGTAGCCGTCCTTGTCGGCGGGCGGGCTCCAGCGTCCGGCGCTCGCGGGGACGCGCCAGTCGGCTTCGCGGGGTTCCTGGGTGGTGCATTTGAGGACCCAGTAGCCCTTGCCGGAGTAGCCGATGACGAGGCAGGGGCGGGCCTTGGACTGGGAGGGGTCGTCCTGGTGGGGGAAGTCGGCCCACCAGCGCTCGGCGATCTGCGGGCCGCCCGGGGGCGGCGTCGCGTCGAGCCGGACTCCGGCCGGTCCGGCGGGCCCGCGGCGCCTGAGGAGGCGGTACAGGATGAGGCCGATGCCGGCCAGCACTACGAGGACGGCGAGGACGGGCAGGGTGCCGGAGAAGGAGATCACGACACGGGAGTGTAGCGCTCGCGTTCAAGGCGAATGCCCGCGAAACCGCCGCGCGCTCCCGCGTCAGAACTCGTGTCAGGCGTGCTCATATCGGGCGTGCTCGTGTCAGGCGTGGCCGTTGAAGGCGTCCCGCATCCTGCTAAAAAAACCCGAGCCGCCTTTGACCTCTTTGATCTCCTCGTCGCGCAGGCTCGCGAGCTTCTTGAGGAGCTCTTCCTGCTCGGCGTCGATCTTGGTGGGGGTGCGGACGTCGAGTTCGATAAAGAGGTCGCCGCGGGTGCCGCCGCCGCGCAGCTTCGGGACGCCGTGCCCGCGGACCTTCTTGATCGTGCCCGGCTGCGTGCCGGGGGCGAGTTCGACCTCGACCTGGTCGTCGAGGGTGTGGATGTTCAGCTTGGTGCCCAAGGCGGCCTGCGTCATCGGGACGCGGACGCGGCAGCGCAGGTCCGAGCCTTCGCGGGAGAAGACCTCGTGCGGCTTCTCGTGGACCTCGACGTAGAGGTCCCCTGCGGGGCCGCCGCCGGGGCCGACTTCGCCTTCGCCGGAGAGGCGGATGCGCATCCCGTCCTCGACACCGGCGGGGACCTTCACGGTGATGCGCCTGCGGGAGCGGACGCGGCCTTCGCCGCCGCACTTGCGGCACGGGTCGGTGATGATCGTGCCGTAGCCGGAGCAGGCCGAGCACGGGCGCGCGGTGCGGACCTGGCCGAGGATCGTGCGCTGCACGACCTGGACCTCGCCGGAACCGCCGCAGGTCGAGCACGCCTGCGGTTCGGCGTTCCCTTCAGTGCAGGTGCCGTCGCACGAGTCGCACAGGATCGCGGTATCGACCGTGAGCGTCGACTCGGTGCCGAACGCGACCTCTTCGAGGTCGAGGTCCAGGCGCAGGAGCGCGTCGTTCCCGGGGCGGGTGCGCGAGCGGGGGCCGCGGCGGCCGAAGCCGCCCATGGAGCCGCCGAAGAAGGCGTCCATGATGTCCTCGAAGCCCATGAACGGCGCACCGGCGCCCGCACCGGCGGTGCGGGAGAACGGGTCGCCGCCGGCGTCGACGATGGCCCGCTTCTGCGGGTCCATGAGGACCTCGAAGGCGGCGTTGATCTCCTGAAGGCGCTCTTGCGCGTCCGGTTCGTCGCTGACGTCGGGGTGGTACTTGCGCGCCAGCTTCCGGTACGCCTTCTTGAGTTCGTCGTCGGCGGCGTTCCGGTCGACGCCGAGGATGCCGTAGTAGTCCTTAGCCACGTGCGCTCTGTCCTGTCAGCGGTTCTGTTCCAAAATCTCGGACACGTACCGGGCCACGGCGCGAACGGCCGCGATGGTGCCCGGGTAGTCCATGCGGGTGGGCCCGAGGACGCCCATGTGGCCGACCACCGACCCCGGCCCGTATCCGGCGGTGACCACGGTGGTCTCGCGGAAGTCGTCGAGGTTGTTCTCGTCGCCGATGCGCACCGTCAGGAGCGCGTTGGAGTCGGCCCGGCCCAGCAGCTGCATGAGCACGACCTCCTCCTCGAGGGCTTCGAGGATGGGCCGCAGGGACCCGGCGAAGAAGTTCCCCGGCCGCGTGAGGTTGGCCGCGCCCGCGACGGCGACGCGCTCCTCGGAGCGGGCCACCACGGTCTCCAGGAGCACCTTCACGAGTGCGGTGGCGGTGGTGCGGAGTTCGGGGCGGGACAGGTCGACCAGGTTCGCGATGATCCGCGGCGCGTCGACCAGGGCCTTGCCCTGGAGCTGCTCGTTGACCAGGCGGCGCAGTTCGAGCACCTGCTCCTCGCTGAGCTCGGCGGGCAGCTCGACGTAGCGCTGCTCGACCCGGCCGGTGTCGGTGATCATGACGACCATGAGCCGGGTCGGGGTGAGCGAGACGAGTTCGAGGTGGCGCACCGAGGAGCGGTTCAGGCTCGGGTACTGGACGACGGCGACCTGGTGGGTGAGCTGCGCGAGCAGCCGCACCGTCTTGGTGACCACGTCGTCGAGGTCGATGGCCTCGCCGAGGAAGCGGTGCACGGCGCGCCGCTCGGCGACCGAGAGCGGCTTGATCTTCCCGAGGCGGTCCACGAACAGGCGGTAGCCCTTCGCGGTGGGGATGCGCCCGGCGGAGGTGTGCGGCTGCTGGATGTAGCCGGCCTCTTCGAGGTAGGCCATGTCGTTGCGGACCGTCGCGGCCGAGACGCCGAGGGCGTGGCGCTGCGCGACCGCCTTGGAGCCCACGGGCTCCTGAGTCGAGACGTAGTCCTCGACGATGGCGCGCAGGACCTCGAGCTTGCGATCGTCCATCGCCGCCACGTCCCCTCGATCTCTCGGCGAAGCCGCTGCGGGCTTCGACCGGCCTACTTCAGTCGGCCGGACTCAAGTTTGGCACTCCCGGTCCGGGAGTGCCAGTCTACGTGTGCCCTCAGGCAGTCGGGAGGACGAGCGCGCCGTCGTCCCCGACGGTCACCGCCGCGTCCCCGAAGTCCTCGGCGAGCTCGTTGAGATCGTCGAACGCCCCGTTGTCCTCGTCGAGCACCGGGTAGCCGTTGCCGTCCTGACCGGTGGCGACCGCCTTGCCCGCCAGGATCGTGCCGTCCTCGCGGATGGTGATCGAGAGGATCGCCGAGCGCCCGAGCGCCCCGTCAGTGAGGAACAGCCCCTGGCCGCCGCCGAAGTTCCCGAGGGAATAGGCGATGAGCTTGCCGTTGTACCACTCCATGGCGCGCATCACGTGCGGGCCGTGGCCGAACACGATGTCCGCGCCGTTGTCGATGCAGGTGTGCGCGAAGGCGCGCGTGTCCCCGCGGTCCTCGCCGAGGTAGTCCTCGTTGCCTTCGGGAACGTGCCGGTAGTCGCGGCCCTCCGCGCCCAGGTGGGCGGTGGCGATGACGATGTCGGCCTGCTCCTTCGCGGTGGCGACGAGCGCGCCGACCGCGTCCAGGTCGCGCACGTCGGTGTAGAACTGGTACGGCGCGAAGCCGACCAGGCCCACGGTCAGACCGCTCTCGGTCTCCCAGAACGCGACCTCGTCCTTGACGCCGCACACTTCCATGCCCGCGTCGCGGATCGCCTGCTGCGACTCGGTCGCACCGTCAGGCCCGGCGTCCCAGCCGTGGTTGTTCGCCTGGTTGAGGACGTGGAAGCCCGCGTCGGCGAAGACCTGCGCGTACTCCCCCGGCAGGCGGAAGTAGGTGCACTCGCCGCCGCCGCACTTGTCGAACTCCATGGTCGACAGCGCGCCTTCCATGTTGGCGATGACCACGTCGCCGACGAGCGAGTCCTTCACCCCGTCGAAGAAGCTCGCGCCCTCGTCGGAGGCCATCTGGTTCGGGTACGAACCGGGCATGGTGTCGCCCACGTGCGTGATCGTGATCTCGCGCGGCTCGGGCGAAGGGGACTCCGAGGTCGGATCCTCGGCGGCGCCGGCGCCGCCGTCGTCCTCGGCCGGCGGCGGCTCCTCCTCGGAGCAGGCGGCGGCCGCGGCGAGGCCCGCGACGGAGGCGACGAGGAGACCGCGGCGGCCTAGGGAGGCCGAGGCGGGCAGTGAGGTCTGCATTGGTGGTGGGCTCCGGGTATCGGGGAACAGAGGGTATGGAGACAGAGCATCGGGCGCGGAACACGGACCCGCCTGCGGCCCAAGCGCTCTGAGGAAACGCTGGAGCCGTGCGGCGGAACCGGGCGGATAACGAGGTGAGGTCTCGCACCACCGCGTCGGCGAGGAGGCGGCCCTGCAGCGTGAGCTTGAGGCGGCCCTGCTCGATCACGGCGAGTCCGTCGGCGGTCACTTGTTCGACCGCCGCCGCGCCTGTTGTACGCAGCAACGATACCGGCAGACCGCTCGCGAGTCGGGTGAGCAGGAGCACCTGCTCCAAGTACTGCTCATCGGGGGTGAGGACCTCATGTCCCGCCACCGGCAGCCCCTGCGCGAGCGCCGCCGCGTACGTCGACGGGTGCTTGTGATTCCACCAGCGCACCCCCGGCAGGAACGAATGCGAACCCGGGCCCGCGCCCCACCAGTGCCCGCCCTCCCAGTACAGGAGGTTGTGGCGGCAGCGCGCCTCCGGGGTCTTCGCCCAGTTCGAGACCTCGTACCACTCGAAACCGGCGGCCGACAGCGCCGCCTCCGCCGCCAGATAGCGGTCGGCGGCCACGTCATCGGAAGGCTGCGGGACCTGACCCGAACGGATCCGGCGGGCCAGCGCCGTCCCGTCCTCGACGATGAGCGCGTACGCCGAGACGTGATCGACCCCCGCGTCCACGGCCGAAGCAAGACTGTCGGCGAAGTCCGCCGCGCTCTCACCGGGCGTGCCGTAGATCAGATCCAGGCTCACATGCTCGAAACCGGCCTTGTGGGCGTACTCGACCGCCGCCAGCGCCTTCGCCGGGGAATGCTCCCGGTCGAGGATCTTCAGCACATGCGAAGCGGTGGACTGCATACCGACCGACAGGCGCGTGAAACCGCCGTCGTGGAGCTCGGCCAGGTAGTCGGCGTCCACGGACTCCGGATTCGCCTCGGTCGTGGCCTCATAGCCCTCGGCGAGCCCGAACTCGCGGTCGATCTCGGCCAGGATCGAGGACAGGTCCGCCGCCGACAAGAGCGTCGGCGTGCCGCCCCCGAAGAACACCGTGTCGACCTTCGGACGGACGGGGAACCTGGCGGCCGCCATGCGCACCTCGGCCCGCACGATCGCCGCATACGTCTCCCGCGACACCCCCGCACCCAGCTCAGAGGCCGTATAGGTGTTGAAGTCGCAATAGCCGCACCGCGAAACGCAGAACGGCACGTGCACGTAGAACCCGAACCCCGCCCCCAGCGGATCGGCGGCGGCGGCGGTAATGGCCGCAGTGGGCGAACTCACGGCAGCGGCTGGCGAAAAGGCGGACACGCCAACTACGGTACTGGCGTGGACCGCAATGACGCACTCATCAAGTACTCGCCGGCCGGGAACGTGGCGGCGATAACCCTCGACGCGCCCGCCAAGCGCAACGCGCTCTCGACCGCGATGATCGCGCAGCTGCGGGACGCGCTGGCCGAGGCGGTGGCGGACGAGGCGGTCCGCGTGGTGGTGATCGACCACACCGGGCCGGTGTTCTGCGCGGGCGCGGATCTGAAGGAGTCGGCGGCGGCGACGGTGCTGGAGGAGCTTCCGGCGGCGCATCTGGCCGACTTGCTGGCGGACGTCTGCGAGTCGCCGAAGCCGGTGGTCGCGGTCGCGAGGGGCGGCGCGAAGGGCGGGGGCATGGGGCTGCTCGCGGCGGCGGACCTCACGGTCTGCGATCTGGGTGCGCCGATGGCGTTCAGCGAGGTGCGGCTCGGCGTGGTTCCGGCCGTGATCGCCCCGGTGGTGCGGCGCAAGCTGGACGCAGGTGTGATGCGGCGGCTGTTCCTCACGGGCGAGGCGTTCGACGCGACCACCGCGTCCCATTGGGGGGATCTGATCACGCACGCGGTGGTCGGCAAACGCGTCGACGAGCGGGTGGCCTCGGTCGTGGAGGACCTGGTCGCGGGCGGTCCTGCCGCGCAGGCGGGCATCAAAGTGCTCACGGCCACACCGAATCTGCGGCAGGAGTTGCGCGATGCGGCTGCCGTGACGGCTGAGTACTTCTTCTCCGAAGAGGGCCGCGAAGGTGTCCGTTCGTTCATTGAGAAGCGCCCGGCCGCTTGGATAGGCTGATCGACCGACCGACCTGATCGGAGTCATCCTTGCGCGTGCTCCCCGTCCTGACCTCCCTGTTCCTCCTCGCGGGCCTCGCGGCCTGCAGTGATGAGAGCCGGGACCTGTTGCGCCCCAGTAAGACCGGCTGCTACGCGGGGAGCGGTGCCGAGGTGCACCTGACCGCCGAGCAGGCCGCGAACGCGGCCACGATCGCGGCGGTGGGCCTGCGGGACGGCCTGGACGAGCGGGCCGTGGCTGTGGCGATCACCACGGCGATGCAGGAGTCCGAGCTGGTCAACGTGGACTACGGCCACGACGACTCGCTGGGCCTGTTCCAGCAGCGCCCGAGCATGGGCTGGGGCACCGAGGAAGAGCTCCTGGACCCGGTCTACTCCTCCTTCAAGTTCTACGAGAAGTTGCAGCGCACCGACGGCTGGGAGGACATGTCGCTCGCCGAAGCGGCGCAGGCCGTCCAGGTGAGCGCCTACCCGGACCTGTACGAGCAGTGGGAGGCCGACGCCGAGGTGATCGCGGACGCGTTCGCCGGGGGCGAGGAGACGGGGCTGGCGTGCATTTCGGGGAGCGCCGACGAGGTCGCCACCGACGCGGGGAGCCTCGCGGACGCGTACGAGTACCAGTGGGGCTCTGAGGGAGCGTCTGTCGAGGGCGACACGGTCCTGATCGAGGCCGACGGCGCCGCCGAGGGCTGGAACCGGGCGGCCTGGGCGGTGGCGCGGTCCTGGGACTTCGAGATCGCCTCGGTGTCGTACAACGGGATGGTCTGGACCGCAGGGGAAGAGGCCTGGGCCGAGCCCGATGCGGAGGCCACCGATGCGAGTGAGGCTGTTGCGGTCGCCGATTCGACGGCAGTGGTCGTCACGTTCGCCACGGTCGAATAGACACGGCCGAATGAATCCCGTCGAAGAGACACGGCCGGAGAGATAGGGCCGAACGATTGCGGCCGAATGACCGCCGCTGGGCGTTGACGGACGAAGCGTCACTGTCGAAAATTCGCGGTCCGCCGCAGGCGTCGCAGAGTTCCGCGGCGGTTCACCGCCGCGACCTGCGCAGGCCTCGGACCATCCATGCGCGCTTGCTGGGCTGTGGGAGTTACAAATCCACGCAACTCCCCCCGAAGCGAGGTCCACATGCGCCTGTCGCGCAGAATCCTGCTCGCCACCTCCGCCGCCGGTGCGGCGGCCACGGTCCCGACCGCGGCCTGGGCCGAGACCCGAGTCCACCCCACCCTCGACCGCGACCCGTTCACCCTCGGCGTCGCCTCCGGCGACCCCTCGCCGGACGGCGTGGTCCTGTGGACCCGCCTGGCGGTCGACCCGCTCGCCGAGGACGGCATGGGCGGCATGCCGAACGCGTCCTTCGACGTCAAGTGGGAGGTCGCCAAGGACGAGCGGTTCCGCCACCGCGTCGCCTCCGGCAAGGTGGAGACGGCCGCCCGCATCGGCTACAGCGTCCACGTCGAGGTCGACGGCCTCGAATCGTCCCGCGAGTACTACTACCGCTTCAAGACCGGCAAATGGGTCTCCCCGGCCGCTCGCACCTTGACCGCGCCCTCCCGCAGGTCGATGCCGAGCGAGCTGCGGATGGCCTTCGCCTCGTGCTCGCAGTACGAGCACGGCTACTTCACGGCCTACCGGCACATGGCCGAGTCGAACCCGGACCTGATCCTCCACCTGGGCGACTACCAGTACGAGTACAAGGCCGGGGTGTACCTCTCCCCGGACGGGAACGTGCGCGACCACGAAGGGCCGGAGACCGTGTCGCTCGCGACCTACCGCCAGCGCCACGCCCAGTACAAGGCCGACCCGGACCTCCAGGCCGCGCATGCGGTCGCGCCGTGGCTGGTGATCTGGGACGACCACGAGACCGAGAACAACTGGGCCGACGAGGTCCCCGAGGCGGGGTCGGACACCCCGGACCACGATGACTTCCTGGTGCGCCGGGCCGCGGCGTTCCAGGCGTACTGGGAGAACATGCCGCTGCGGCGCTCCTCGATCCCCGAGGGCATCGACATGCAGCTGTACCGGAGAGTCCAATGGGGACGTTTGGCGAACTTCCACATGATGGACACGCGCCAGTACCGCGACGACCAGGCCTGCGGCGACGGCCAGCAGACCGACTGCGCCGAGGCGTGGGACGAGTCGCGCACCATCACCGGTGCGGCGCAGGAGGAGTGGCTGATCGACGGGTTCCACTCCTCGCGGGCGCGCTGGGACATCCTGGGGCAGCAGGTGTTCTTCACGCAGCGCGACGCGGACGCGAAGGGGCCGTTGCGCACGAGCATGGACGGCTGGGACGGGTACGCGGCCTCACGGCAGCGGATCATCGACGGCTGGGTCGAGGCGGAGGTGCGCAACCCGGTGGTGCTCACCGGGGACGTGCACACGCACTGGGCCGGGGAGATCCTCGCGGACTTCCCGGACGCGCAGGGCCCGTCGGTGGGCGTGGAGCTGGTGGCCACCTCGATCACCTCGGGCGGCAACGGCGCGGACTCGGTGCCCGAGGACAACGCGGCGCTGAAGATCAACCCGCACATCAAGTTCCGCAACGCCCAGCGCGGTTATGTCGAAACGGTGATCACCCCGGATCAGATGGACGTGCACTTCCAGGTGGTGCCGCAGGTGACCGTCAAGGACGCGCCGGTGCACACGCGGCGCTCGTACACGGTGGCCGACCGGGACCGGTCGCTCCACCAGACCTACGACCGGCCGGTGGACCCCTCGGTCATGTCGTTCAACGAGAACCCGTTCGCCGACTCGGACGAGAACGCGGACGACTACCTGAACTAGCGTGCCGCGCAAGTGAAAGGGCGGCCGCAGCCGTGGCAGGCGCTTGCGGGGCCCGGCGCCGGTCGCGACCGCGGTCGCCCTTTCACCCCGGTAATACTTCGGGCTCTTTCGAATGGTGTTCGAAATTGCCATGAATTGCCGTTTCCGCCAGGGAATTGCATGGAATCGCCGTACCCCGTCGATTGCACGGCAGGGCTACAGTGATCGGTGAAAGCACTTCCTTCTCTTGCCCGGAGCAGCGACCATGACGTATCCGCCGCAATCGCCCCCACCGAATCAGTACGGTTCCGCCCCAGGTCCCGGCCCCGGCGGGCCCGGCCCGCAGCCCGGAGCCCCGGCGGACTTCGCGACCCAGTGGGGCATCAAGGAAAACCCCGGCCGCCCCAAGAAGCTCAATCAGCTGACGCAATTGCTGTGGGCCTACTTCGGCGTGACAGTCCTGTTGGCGCTGTTCGCGATCGTCGCGACCGCGACGATCCCGTTCTTCGGCGGTTTCATCATCGCTTCGAGCATCGTGGGCCTGATCTTCCACGGCTTGTCGATCGTGATCGTCTGGTTCATCACCAAGGAGAAGCTCGGCGCCTTCGGCGCCCAGGACCCGCGCATGCCGCTGTACATCGGCCTGGGCATCCTCGGGTTCTTCGCCCTCGGCGGCTTCTTCGGCGGCTTTGGATTCGGCTGGTTCGTCATCTTCGGCGTGCTGCTGGGCCTGGCCCGCATCGCCGCGGTCGGTGCCGCGTTCTACCTGGTGACCCAGCCCGAGGTCGAGCACTGGCTGAAGTCGCGGCCGGGCAACCAGCGCAAGCCGCCGGTGCCGCCGCAGGGCGGCTACCCGCAGCAGGGCCCGGGTCACCCTCAGCAGGGCTACCCCCAGGGCTATCCGCAGCAGGGTCCCGGCTACCAGCAGCCGCAGCCGCCGGCCGCCGGGCAGCAGATCCCGCCGGGCTACCCGAACGAGATGTAAAAAGCGCCTCCCGAACGCGCCAGGGGCGGAGAGCCGGTACCGGCTCTCCGCCCCTGTTCGTCGCTGTTCGTTGCTCGCTGTTCGTCGCTGTGGCGCTTGCGTTCCGGGCTAGTCCTCGTCGGTCCGCAGGGCGGCGATGAACGCCTCCTGGGGGACCTCGACGCGTCCGATGTTCTTCATCCGCTTCTTGCCCTCCTTCTGCTTCTCGAGCAGCTTGCGCTTGCGGGAGATGTCGCCGCCGTAGCACTTGGCGAGCACGTCCTTGCGCAGCGCGCGGATGGTCTCGCGGGCGATGATCCGGGCGCCGATCGCGGCCTGGATGGGCACCTCGAACTGCTGGCGCGGGATGAGCTTCTTGAGCCGCTCGGAAAGCCGCACCCCGTACGCGTAGGCCTGGTCCTTGTGGACGATCGCGGCGAACGCGTCGACCTTCTCGCCCTGGAGCAGGATGTCGACCTTCACCAGGTCGGACTCCTGCGTGCCCTCGATGTCGTAGTCGAGCGAGGCGTAGCCCTTGGTGCGGGACTTGAGGTGGTCGAAGAAGTCGAAGACGATCTCGGCCAGCGGCATCGTGTAGCGGATCTCGACCCGGTCGGTGGAGAGGTAGTCCATGCCGATCTGGACGCCGCGCTTGGTCTGGCACAGCTCCATGACGGTCCCGATGTACTCCTTCGGGGTCAGGATGGTGGCCTTGACGATCGGCTCGGTGATCGAGTGGATCTTCCCCTCGGGGAACTCCGAGGGGTTGGTGACCTCGATCTGCTCGCCGTCCTCCTTGACCACCTGGTAGACCACGTTCGGCGCGGTCGAGATGAGGTCGAGGTTGAACTCGCGCTCCAGGCGCTCCTGGATGATCTCCAGGTGCAGCAGGCCGAGGAAGCCGACGCGGAAGCCGAAGCCGAGCGCGGCCGACGTCTCGGGCTCGTACTGGAGCGCGGCGTCGTTGAGCTGCAGCTTGTCCAGGGCCTCGCGCAGGTTCCCGTAGTCGGAGCCGTCGATCGGGTAGAGCCCGGAGAAGACCATGGGCTTCGCGACCGTGTAGCCGGGCAGCGCGACCTTCGCCGGGTTCTTGAGGAGCGTGACGGTGTCGCCGACCTTGGACTGGCGCACGTCCTTCACACCGGTGATGAGGTACCCGACCTCGCCGACGCTGAGGGCCTTGCCGACCACCGGTTCGGGGCTGATGACGCCGATCTCCAGGAGCTCGTGGTCGGCCCGGGTCGACATCATGCGGATGCGGTCGCGGGCGCTGAGCTTGCCGTCGATGACGCGGATGTAGGTGACCACGCCGCGGTAGGTGTCGTAGACGGAGTCGAAGATGAGCGCACGGGCGGGCGCGTCGGCGTCGCCGACGGGGGGCGGGACCTGCGCGACGACCGCGTCCAGCAGCTCGGCCACGCCGATGCCGGTCTTGCCAGAGACGCGCAGGACGTCCTCGGGTTCGCAGCCGAGGAGGTGGGCGATCTCCTCGGCGTAGCGGTCAGGGTCGGCCGAGGGGAGGTCGATCTTGTTGAGCACCGGGATGATCGTCATGTCGTTGCCCATCGCCAAGTACAGGTTGGCGAGGGTCTGCGCCTCGATGCCCTGCGCGGCGTCGACCAGGAGGATCGCGCCTTCGCAGGCGGCGAGCGACCGGGACACCTCGTAGGTGAAGTCGACGTGGCCGGGGGTGTCGATCATGTTGAGCACGAAGCCCTGGCCTTCGGCCTCGCCGGAGCGGGCGGTCCAGGGCATGCGGACCGCCTGGGACTTGACGGTGATGCCGCGTTCGCGTTCGATGTCCATGCGGTCGAGGTACTGCGCGCGCATCTGGCGGGCGTCGACGACCTCGGTGATCTGCAGCATGCGGTCGGCCAGGGTGGACTTGCCGTGGTCGATGTGCGCGATGATGCAGAAGTTCCGGATTGTCTCCGGGGCGGTCGAGCCTGGCGCGTTGGTCACGGTGACCTTCCTTCTCGGCGGTACTGGGTTCTCGGCTCGCAAGCCGCACCGAACCCGCGCGCAAGCCGGCAGGCGGCTGCGTCGAACGGGGTGGGCTTGCCAATTCTGCCTTACCGGCCCGAGTACCCCCGCCCACCCGCCGACAAAAGACACCCCGCTCACCGAGATCCCCGCGAACCGCCCACGAAACGTCACACCCACCGGTCACCATAGAAACCGGGGGCGGCCGCAAACCGACACACCCGACCCCGGGGAGCGGCCAAGCCCCGAACCCTCGGACCCGCAACACGTCGGCCCCGGCCCGCATCACTGCGAACCGGGGCCGACATTTCACCTCTCCTAGACCGCGACCGGAACCGCCTCCGGCTCCTCCACGTTCACGTTCACGCCCTTCACCTTGGCCCGCACCGCGCCGATCGTGAAGAGCACGACCCCCGCGACCAGCCACGCCGCCAGCGTCCACACCGCGGCCTCGCCACCGTTCCCCTCGAAGTACGCGGTCGACCGCAGCAGCGTCGCCCCCGCACCCGGCGTCAGGAACTGGCCGAACGCACCCCACGGCGCGGGAAGCAGCTCCGGCGCGCCCGTCATCCCCGACAACGGGTTCCCAATGAGCATCACGATCACCGCACCGACCGCGATCCCGGCCGTGCCGAGCAGCTTGCGCAGGCCGAGGATCAGCCAACCGCTCGCGGCCGTGGCCAGCGCCAGCGCACCCGCCACCGGCACGTAGTCACCGTCGATCGACTCGAGCACGTACAGCAGGACCGCCGCGACGCCCGCACCGATCGCGAGCGGCGCGAGAATCCCCGCCGCGACCTGGCGGCCCGAGCCGCGCACGGCCGAACCAATGAGCGCGGCCATCACGATGCCGCCGGCCGCCAGCGGCAGGCCCGAGGCGGCCAGTCCGGCCCCGTTCGGGTCGTCGGCGGGCAGCGCCACGAGGTCCTCGACGGTGACCTGGACGCTCCCGGGCTGCCCGGCGTTCTGGCCCATCTGGGCAGCGATCTGGTCGGCGATGCCGGTGACCAGGCGCGCCACGGTCGGCGAGGCGGCCGTGGCGGTGTAGACGGTCACCCCGTCGGGGGCGATCGCGAGGGCGGCGTAGACCTCGCGCTCCTCGATGAGCGTCTCGGCGTCCTCGGCGCTGGCGACGGCGGTGACGTCGAAGCCGTCGGGCTGGGCTTCATCGAGCTGATCCTGGACCTGGTCGGCGGCCTCGTCGGGGCCGATGACGGCGATCGGGACCTCGTTGGGCCCCATGCCGGCCGAGGGCCAGGCGAAGGCGAGGGTGAGGATGCCGACGATGAGCGCAAGACCGGCGCTGAGTGCGATCACCCGGCCGATCGGGGTCTTCTTGGGGGTGGCTTCCATGATGGTTTCCATTCATCCGCAAGATACGGACCGTATCTTGATAGGCTCAAGCTAACATAAGAAACGGTCAGTATCTAGAGGGGGTCCGGTTGGAACGCAAAGTCGCTTCCCGACGTCGCGGCGAGGAGCTCGAACAGGCGATTCTCAGCGCCACCTGGGAGGAGTTCCAGGAGGTCGGCTTCGCCAAGCTCACGATGGAGGGCGTCGCGAGGCGCGCGGGGACGAGCAAGCCGGTGCTCTACCGGCGCTGGTCGAGCCCCCTGGAGCTCATGGTCACCTGCGCCACGAACCGCATGCCCTCGGCCGATTCGATCCCCGACACCGGGACGCTCCGGGAGGACACGGTCGCCGTCCTCACCCTGCTGCGCGAACGGATGTTCCTGGTCGGCCAATCCGCGATGCTCGGCATGCTCAGCGTGGTCAGCACCGACCCCGAGACGCTGAGGATCTTCGTCAAGCGGTTCGTGAGCCACCTGCTGCTGCTCATGGACACGGTGATCGAGCGTGCGGTCGCGCGGGGCGAGATCGAACCCGACCGGCTCACCGAGCGCCTGCGCAAACTGCCGATCGATCTCGCCCGCAACGAGTTCCTGATCACAGGCAGCCTCGGGGACGAGGCGATCGCGGAGATCCTCGACGAGGTGTTCTTCCCTGCGCTGCAAGCGAACGGAGCACTCATCGCCACCTGATCGACGACCGGTTCCCGCGTCCGCGGCCCCGGTCGGCGGTGCCTTCGGGTAACGCGGGATACAGCCGGGTACCGGGCTGAAGGCGGCACCTGCGACCTGGTGTAATCTGGTCGGCGGTCATGCTCCCAGGGTGTGTGTGCGATGCTCGGCTCCTGGTAACGTTGACAGGCGCTCGGAGTGCCATCTGCCTCCGACGCGATCAATTAAGGGAACCAAGCAATCACGAAACTGAGGCTTCACGCGTGGCGAACATTAAGTCCAAGGAAAAGCGCATTCTGACGAACGAGAAGCGCCGGATCCGCAACAAGTCTGTGAAGTCGTCGCTGAAGACCTCCATCCGGAAGTTCCGTGAGGCTTCGGCCACTGGCGACGTCACCGCTGCCGAGACGCACCTGCGTGCCGCCAGCCGCGAGCTGGACAAGGCCGCCACCAAGGGTGTCATCCACAAGAACCAGGCCGCCCAGCGCAAGTCCAAGCTTGCCTCGGCCTACAACAAGCTGTCCGCGGCCGCCTAAGCGCGAGCCCGCGAAGAGCGAAAAGCTTCAGAAGGCCCAGGGGCTGCGCCCCTGGGCCTTCGGCGTTCCCGATCGATGTCGGACCCCTCGGGCATCATCGAAACCGGGGGCCCTCCGAACCGCCTCGCAGGGGATCGCTCCTGCCCTCATACCGAACCGCAGCCGCCGACCCGGCGTCAGCCGTGGCGGCTGAGGGTTCCGGCGATCACGTCGTTGAGCTTCACCATCGCGGCCACCGCCAGCGGCAGGATCAGCACGACCCACCACGACACCAGCTCGGTCAGCGCCATGAGCACCGCCAGAGCGACCGATCCCTCGAAGAGCACCACGCACCAGATGTTCGACAGGTACAGGTGCTTCAGCCGCAGCGTCCGCGCGTACCAAGGCCTGCGGGGCCGGGCCACTCGCCCGTGACGGTACTCAGACACGGCTGCCCTTCCCCGCGGCGCTCAGACTGGTGATCTCCAGGATCGCGTGCTCAAGGGCCCACCCGCGGTCGTCCGCGCCGCCCTTGACCTCGCCGTTGAGCCTGGCGCAGATCCGCATCGCCTCGGCCAGCGCGTCGGCGGTCCAGTTGCGGGCCTGCTTGCGGGCCTTCTCGATCTGCCAGGGCGCCATGCCGAGCTGACCGGCCAGCTGGGCCGCGCCGCCGCGTTCGGCGGCCACCCGGGAGAGGTTGCGGACGGCCATCGCCAGCGCGTCGGCGATCGGCACGGCGTCCACGCCGACCTGCATGGCCCAGCGCAGCGCGCCGAGCGCCTCACCCGCGTCGCCCGCGATCGTCGCGTCGGCGACGGCGAAGCCGGAGACCTCGGCGCGGCCGGAGTAGTAGCGGGCGACGTTGTCGTGGGTGATGTTGCCGTCGGTGTCGGCCACGAGCTGGGAGCACGCCGAGGCGAGTTCGCGCAGGTCGGAGCCGACGGCCTGGATGATGGTGTCGGCGATCTCGGCCGACGCGGAGCGGGGCGAGGCCCCGGCGGCGCGCAGCTCGCCGCGCACGAACGCGACCCGGTCGGGCTGCCGCTTGATCTTGGAGACCCGCACGATCGGGACGTCGAGCTTCTTCAGGCCCTCGGAGAGGCCCTTGCCCTTGTTGCCGCCGTTGTGGCACACGGCGAGGTAGATGCCGGGCGCGGGCCGCTTCGCGTAGGCGATGACGGCGGCGGCGATGTCCTTGTCGACGTCCTGGCCCGACTCGATGACGCCGACGACCGCGCCGCCGAACAGGGTCGGACTGGTCAGCTCGGCGAGAGCGCCGTTGTTGAGGTCGCCGCCGCCGATGCGGTTGACGGCGGGCGCCGGGTCGTCCTCGGGCATTTCGGCGCGCACCGCCTTGACGTAGTCGGCGGCGGCCCGCTCCGCGAGGAATTCGTCGTCGCCCAGGATCAGGCGGATGGGTTCGAGTGCAGCCACGGGACCATCCTCCCATGCCGAGGGGGACGGTCGGAGTTTCGACTGGGCCATCGTCTCCCACATGGCACCCGCATCCTGCCGGGACGTGATTTCGGCGCCCGCCGAGTCCCCGCCCCAATCACCCAAACGGCGTCCTCTCTCTCTCTCTCTCTCTCTCTCTGCCCGCCCCCCCCCCCCCGG